>Ga0134126_10000404_pt1 | contig 55760 bp, 46 predicted proteins | sample KB31752_FD_96881 | JGI IMG/M metagenome (GOLD analysis project Ga0134126, IMG submission 96881) | Terrestrial soil microbial communities with excess Nitrogen fertilizer from Kellogg Biological Station, Michigan, USA - KB3-175-2 | ecosystem: Environmental > Terrestrial > Soil > Unclassified ...
ATGCCGCCGGTTTGAATCACGAACAGCAAACTCCAGCCGTAAACGAAACCAACAGCGGGATGCATCGCCTCGCGCAGATAGACGTATTGTCCCCCGGATTCGGTCACCTGCGACGACAGTTCTGCGTAGATGAACGCGCCGGCCAGCGCAATCAGTCCGCCCACCGCCCACGCCCCGAGGATCAAGAACGGCGTGTGCACTTGTTGCGCGACAACGTAAGGATTCGTGAAGATGCCCGCGCCGATAATGCCGCCCATCACGATCATCGTCGCGTCGAAGAGACCGAGGCGACGAGCTAGATGCGATTCACGAGGCTCGGGATTGAGTTTCGGATTCGGCAAGAAACCCCTCGGTGTCGTTGATGAATACGCTGAGCAATTCCCCAGTTTTGAGATTTTTGTTCTCGTGGCCGATGTCAGCTCGAATCGCGTATAACAAACTTTCTACCGCGGCGGCCATCTCTGCTCCTCCTGCGGGTCCCGATCGGCGGAACAGCGCATATTTCCGCAATACATCGTCGGAGCCCCACACCATAATTTTTTGCGCAAAGTCATTTACGGTCCTCGTCATTTCTTGGTCCGTTAGCTTTGGCTCGCCCAATTTCTCGGCCATAAGGAGACGGAAGATGAACTTAATGAAATCCTCGTAAACAGGGATCTTCTGTCGTCGCTGCTCTTGTTCAATTTCCTTTTGACGCTCAACTCGTTTCGACCACAGCACTGAAAAGACTGAAACTAACACGGTAGCCGTACCAGCCACGGTTGCGGCGGCAACCTGTGGTGAGACCAAAACGAACTCCTTGATGGCCAACCAAAGACCCCCTGCGATAAAGAAAAACATAACGAGAAAGCCAATATTCTCCCCCGCCGATGGTTTCTTATTTGTTGGATTAGCCATTGGGCGCTCACTCTTTCAAGAGTTGATTAGCGATGATCATCTTTTGAATTTCTGAAGTGCCTTCGTAAATTCGTAGCGCGCGCACGTCGCGATAAAGCCGCTCAACGACCGACCCGCGAACCAGACCGGTTCCACCGTGAATCTGTACAGCTTGATCAATTATCCTCGATGCGGCTTCGGTGGCGAAGAGTTTTGCTTCGCTTGCTTCGCGTGTCGAGCGTTCATCGCCGGCATCTTTTAAATAGGCGGCGCGATATGCAAGCAGGCGCGCTGCGTCCAGTTCCGTCGCCATGTCGGCCAGCTTCTCCTGAATCAGCTGATGCTCAGCCAGTCGCTTGCCGAACTGTTGGCGCGACTTCGCGTGCGACAAACTCTCATCCAGCGCCCGCCGCGCCATGCCGCAAGCCGCCGCCCCGACGCTGGCGCGAAATAGATCAAGCGTTTGCAGCGCCAGTCGCAACCCGTCCCCAGGTTTGCCGATGATGTCTTCCGCCGAGACGCGGCAGTCTTTGAATTCCAATTCACCGATCGGATGTGGCGCGATCATTTCGGTGCGTTCGGCCACGCGAAATCCGGCCATTCGCGCACTGACTATGAACGGCGATATCTCGGCGCGCCCGTCTGCGCGGGTACCGGTACGCGCAAACACCGTGTAAAAGTCGGCGACGCCGGCATTTGAAATAAAGCGCTTGCGGCCGTTGATGATGTACTTGTCGTCTTCGCGGCGCGCGTTCGTGGTTAGTGCGGCGATGTCTGAGCCTGCGTCAGGTTCCGTCAAAGCAAACGCAGCGATCGCTTGTCCGGTGCGCGCCCGATCCAGCCAAAAGTCGCGCACGTGTTCAGTCGCGGCCAGACTAATGGCATAGGTCCCGAGTCCCTGCATCACAAACGCGAGGTCCGCGAGCGCGGATGAGTAAGACAAGGTCTCGCGAATTATGCAGAACGCCCGCAAATCAAAACGTTCCCCGGGCGTCGCCACGGCATATCGCAACAGACCGTTTTCAGCCAGCAGGCGAACATATGAGCGCAGCGCCTCGTCGGCATTGGGCTCGTCGTTACTTGCGCGTGGTTCCACTTCCCGTGCCGCAAATCCAGCGATCGATTGCGTGAGCGAGCGGTGATTGGCCGTGAAGAATGGAGTTGTTTCGATGAATGAATCCATGAAGAGCGGTAAATGGTAAATCGTAAATAGTGAATAGAAGAATTGCTTTCTCTATTTACGATTCACGATTCACTATTTACTAAACTTAGCTGGTCGCTTCTCCAGAAACGCCGCATGCGCTTCCTTGAAATCCGGTGTCTGCATGCAGAGCGCCTGCGCCACGGCTTCCGCTTCCAAAGCTGATTCGAAGCCCATGTGCATTTCGCGATTCAGCATCTCTTTGGTCTTCGCAATTCCCAGCGATGGTCCATGCGCCAGCTTCTCAGCGAATTCGCGGGTCGCAACTTCAAGCTGATCTGGCGGCACTACACGATTGTAAAGCCCGATCGCTGCAGCTTCCGCGGCTTCCACAAAATCTCCGGTCATTAACAGCTCAGTCGCTTTCGCCAGGCCGACGACGCGCGGCAACAAATAGGTTGCGCCCATGTCCGTTCCTGCCAGGCCGACCTTGACGAAGATGAAGGCAATCTTTGCTGCGTCCGCCGCGATGCGAATGTCCGAAGCCAGGGCGATGCAAGCGCCGGCGCCGGCGACAGTGCCATTCAGCGACGCGATGATCGGTTTCGGCAGCGCGCGCATGTTGTGAATCAGCGCGCACGTCAGGCGAGTGAATTCAAGCAATCCTTCGGCGTCGCGCCCCTGCAGCTCGCCGATGATGTCGCGCACATCGCCGCCGGAGCAGAAAGCCCGACCCGCGCCTGTGATAATCACGACGCGCACGTCTTCTTCGTCGCGCAGTTGCGCGATGAAGTCAGTCAATTCGTGATAGACCTCGAAGGTGATGGCATTCAGCCGCTCGGGACGATTCAAAGTGATCGTGCCGATGCCATCGCGCTGGTCGTAAAGAAATGATTTCGGTGAATTCATCAAATATTCCTGTCCAATAATTCCCTAAACCGAGATTCATCGTCGGCGTTGGCAAAAGCACGTTTGGGCACTACCGTCAGAATTGCACCGCCATCTGACAAAAGGAAGAAGGCTTTGGTTTCAAGCGCTTCCTTGTAGACTCGCCAGGTCACCTTCGATTCTATTTCTTTTGTATAAAATTCGACGCCATTATCTGAAAAACGGAGAAGATACTCGCCACGGAATCGAGGATCAGTGCGAAAGCGTTGCTTCGGGAGAAGAATCGAAGACGAGATCAACAAACCGAAAAGCAGCGCGCCGGTGCCGATGAACGATATGGTCAAAGCAATATCTCTACCAGAGATCAAAAAATAGACTCCTACTACCACTAAACCAGTGGCCATGCTCAGCATAAAGAAGGCTCGCTTCTTAGCGAGGAAGTATTTCCGGTAGGCTGTCAGGTATTCCGCCTCGGTGTACCTGAAGCGAAGCTCGATTACATCTTCCATCGCACTCACGGCAGTACCGCAATGCCTTCAATCTCGATCTTCGCCCGATCCTCCAGCAGGCTCTTCACTTCCACCAGCACCATTGCGGGAAAATGTTTGCCCATGCGCGCGCGATAGCGTTCGCCAATCTCTTTCATCTTTGATCGATATTCGTCTTTGTCGGTGACGTACAGAATCAGTCGGGCGATCTGATTCGCAGTTCCCCCGGCTTCGTTGACGACAGCGATGACGTTCGCCAGGGCGAGATCAAATTGGTCGACCAGATCATCACTGACGATCTTTTGATTCTGGTCCCAGCCGATCTGTCCGGCGATAAAGAGCAAGCGCCCGCCGTCGGCGAGCACGCCATTGGAATAGCCGCGCGGCGCGCCCAGAGATTCCGGATTGATCATACGTACGCTCATCTCGCTTCAGCCTTTGCGGCAATGCCAACGTCCTTCCGATAGCGCGACCGTCCCAGGCGTTGGATTACGGTATTAATGCTCGTAACTTCATAGAGACATTCATCCGAGAGCCGGCCCAGGACCGCTGCCTTTACTTCGAGCAGCAGCGGGATGTCGTCGACCGTAGCGGCGGCAAGCAGTTCGCTCACATTCACAGGGACTTCTGACGAGGCCAGCTTCATGTGATGGGTTTTCTTCCAGTCCCCGGCTGCTCTTAAAAGTGCTTCGTGCGTCATGGCCTTTTGATTTTTCGGCAACTCAAACCGGCTGGCCTCGCGCTGATGGCGAACGGTTTCGATGGTCGCAACCTTGTCCTGCGGCGACTTTCGCGAATACTCGGCGAGCGTCAATTTATATTCCTTAAGTTCGGACTGCAGGTAGTCCTCGACTTGAGCTTTGTCCTCGGCGCCGGCACGTTGCAAATATTTGATTAGAGCATCCAGCGACTGCGAGGTCAGCAGGTGCGTGAGCCCGGCAAACACTTCATGCCTGACCTTTGTGTCAGTCGAGTCGAGCAACGGAATCATTTCGGGGACGGCCCGCAAGTCCTCGAATTCGTAGAGCGCGTCCGCAAAATAAAAAACGGCGTCCGCATCTTTCGAGTGCAGACCAGCAATCAGAAAATCGTAGTCCTGGGGATCGCCGAATTGGCCGAGTGCGTGAATCGCAATTCCACGAGTTTGCCCTTCGGCCGTTCGCGCTACTTGTCGAATCAATGGTAGTGCCTCGATCGATTGGGCCTCAGCCAGCAGAAAAATCGCGGACTGAATTTCTTCCGGCGAATGCGAGTTCTTCAAAACAGCCAACAGTTCCGGGATGCCTTTTGGCCCATACGAGCCCCAAATAAATTCTTCCGTGAGCGGCCACTTGACCTCGAGTGCGTGCAGCACAACGTAGATGCCGAACTTCTGGTCGCCCAGTACCACGCGTAACATCGGAAGCGCGCGTGGATCTTGCATCATCGCCGCCTCGAACGACGGGTAAAAAACATAATTCGACTGCACATCGAGTTTAGTCGCGCGCCAAACGGATGCGATTGTTTCGGCTTCATCCAGGTGGCCTAACGTCCACAACAGTGCCGCGAGATTTAGTTTGGCATAATCGGACTGACCAGGTTTGAGCAGCTCTGCCTTTAACCGAGCCTTTCCCGGTGCACCTGCATTGTGGACGGTTTCCCAGGCCTGTTGGATTTTCTTGGCGACGGCCTCCTGGTCTTGCTCCTTCACCTTTGCCGGATCGATCTGCTGAAGGAACGCGATAGCCTTTTCGACCTCCGTGTCTGCAGTAGTTTGCGCGTCCGCGCACGTGCTCAGGAAAAGCAGCAAGCCGGCTAAGTAAGCGAATCTTGCGACCCAGTAGCAGGCGATGCGGCTAACGATCGTGTTCATTTCTGTTGAGCGATCTCCAGTTGGTTGCCGCCGGGGTCGCGCACATAGAATCGCGGCGCGTGCGGATGCGGTTGCGGATCAGCGATGATGTCGACGCCCGCCTGACGAAATTTCGCTTCAGCCTCAGCCAAATCGGAAACAGTGAAGCAGACGTGACGCGAACTCAACTCAGTAGCGTCTTCCTCGGCAATCGATAAATGTAATTGCGTCTCGCCGATTTGATACCAGGCGCCGCTTTGCCGAGAGGTCGGCGGTTTCGGAATGTTCTGCAAACCCAGCACCGATCCATAAAACTCCTTGGCCGCCTTCTCGAGTTCCGGCCTTACCGTCACGTTTACATGGTGAAGAGATGTGACCATTAGCAAAGTCCCGTAGGGACGAGATATGTATAGATACGAATTCTATTTTCTTTCCGAGCCCCGTCGGGGCGATATGCTGCTCCTAAAGGAGCAGAAGAAAAATAAACGCTGGGGTTCTATAAACATTTGGCTCCTACGGAGCTGAGCAAGCAAGTTGAAGATCATTTTCCGGTCGCGCGGTTTTTCGCCGCGAAGTCCATTACTGCATTCAACTGACTTTGCTCTGATGATGCCTCACCGGAAGCGATCTTTTCTTTCAAATATGTATTGAACTCAGTCGATCTATTTTTCGGCACGCTCAGCGATTGCCAATCACCGGCTTTGAAGTGTTTGGCCAGATAGACAATCTGACCGACGTGATTTGCGTAATGCGCAACCTGCCGGGTGATGGCCTGAATCACCGTGTGCTCCTGCCCCCGAATCGTTACGGTGCGCAGCAGGTCGTCCGCGGTCAGCGGTTCGATAGCGGCGAACGTGCACGCCCACCCCTTTTCCCAGTAGGCGAGCATTTCTGCTTTCGTCGTCTCTGGCAGCATCACGAATTCCATATCGCGATTGCGTTCCGGCTTTTCGCCATCCGTAGTGAGAAAGTCAGTCCAGCGCGACAGCATATTGCCGGCGATGTGTTTGATAATGATCGCAATGCTGTTCGACTCTTCGTCGATGGTGCGAAAGAAATCTGCGTCGTTGATTTGCGCAAACGCGCGCTCGCCCAGCTGTTTGTATTCGCGAAACGTGTTTAGCGCGTCTTCGAGATAATGTTGACCGATTGATTCAGTGTTCATGATTGTTTTGTGATGGACGTCAAGTTTTCAGCGTGCGAAGCACGCGACAGCGTAAAGCCTGGGGCGCGAGCCCCAGGGCAACGATGGAAACGAGAGATCCAGCCCGCGGGGCGGGCGCCAGCCGGCGTTACAGAACCGCGAGCGGTAGCGAGCGGGACAATAACTCGACGTACGCACCTTTTTTCGCGGTTGGAATTGTCTTTTCAAAGTTGTCCCTTTAAACCCGCTCGTTACCACTCGCGGTTGCTGTAACTCTGTCGCTCGCTTCGCGAGCTCGGTTAAGTTTTCTTTCTGCGCCCCTGGGGCTTACGCCCCAGGCTTTATGCCGCCGCCAGCTTCGCCGGCTTTTCTTTCGTTCAGCCATGCGAATAATTTTTCCTTCGCCGTTGGCTCAAAACTGAAACGTAACTGTTCCTCTCGTTCCATATCTCGGATTGCAACCTCATGCTTAATACGTTCGTCTTCACCAACGATGGCCACATACGGAATACGGCGAGCGTTTGCGTACTTGATTTGATTACCGATTTTGTCCGCTTGCGGATATAACTCCACGCGCAGACCTCTACTTCTTAATTCATTCGCCAAGGCAATCGATTCGTTGACTGACTCTTCGTTCCAAATCGTAACCATGACATCGGCAGGCGATGAGACGAGTGCCGGCGGAAACATCTCGCGCTCGCTCATCACGACGATAATTCTTTCCAGACCGAGTGAGAACCCGCATGCGGCCACATCTTTGCCGAGAAACATTCCGACCAGATTGTCATAACGACCGCCGCCGCCGAGCGAACCCGCGAGATCAGCAACGTTGATTTCAATGATCGCGCCCGTGTAATAAGCGAGGCCACGCGCCAGCGTCGGATCGAGTTTGATTCGTGCGGCGACGTCGCTTGCTTTTGAGAACTGAAGAATCTGCCGCAGATCGTCAACGCCGCTAGCGCCTGATTCATGCGCCCCGACAAATTCAACCAGACGCCCGAGAACATCTGCGTTATAAGCCGCGCGCGCAGTTCCGGCGTCGACCAAGTCAACTAAATACAGAGCATGTTGCGCGCCGGCGAGGCCTTCAAAAAATCGCATGAGCCTCACGGCGGATTCGTCCACGATGCCGCGGTCGCGTAGTTCACGGGCGACGCCTTCCGGTCCGACTTTGTCCATTTTGTCGAGCGCCATTAGCGCGTCACCATGTTTTTCCGGTGCGACGCCGGCTTGATCGAGAATTCCAGTCAGCACCTGCCGATGATTAAGACGAATGGTGAAGTCCTTGAAGCCCAGCGCTACCAACGCGTCGCTGGCGGCGGCGATCAATTCAGCCTCCACCACCATCGATTGCGACCCAAGCACATCGACGTCGCATTGGTAAAACTCGCGAAAGCGGCCGCGCGCGGGCCGATCGGCGCGCCACACGGGTTGAATTTGATAACGCTTGAAGAATTTCGGCAGCTCGTTTTGATATTGCGCCACGACGCGCGCGAGGGGCACCGTCAGATCGTAACGCAGCGCCAAATCGGCTGCACCTGTCTTTTCGTGCTCGCCCCGTTTCAGAATCTTAAAGATGAGTTGATTGCCTTCTTCACCGTACTTGCCCATCAGCGTTTCGATATTTTCGACCGCAGGTGTTTCCAAAGGCTCGAATCCGTAACGTTCGTAAACCTGCTTGATGACACTGATTACGTATTCGCGTTTGCGCACGTCAGCGGGCAAAAAATCGCGCATGCCGCGCGCAGGCTGCGTCTTTGGTGAAGGCATTAGCGCGCAATAATAGCAGAAACTATCCGCAGATTACGCAGATTCCACAGATTAAGAAAACAGACTAAACCGCAGCGATCTGTTGGTCCTTGTTCCTGTCTAATCTGTGTCATCTGCGTAATCTGCGGATGAGCATCTGTTCTTGAATCTTTGTAACTTTCCGAGTATAAGCAACGTCATTCCCGGAAACGCCGTTTGCTGTTGCAATCCAGGCGGGGTTCAGTCCAATCCAGAATTTCAAAGGAGTTCACCGATGTTCCGTCGTCAATTTGCCGCTCTCATTCTGTTGCTCGCATTGCTGGCGCCTTACGCTGCGCTGGCGCAGCAAGGTCCGCCACCGCCGCAACTCGATCCGAACGATCCGATCGCGAAGATCCGCGATGAAGGTCTGAACCGCTCTGAGGTCATGAAGACACTTTCTTATCTCAGCGATGTCATTGGTCCGCGTTTGACTGCATCACCAAACATGAAACGCGCGAACGATTGGACGCGAGAGACTTTGGAGAAGTGGGGATTGCAGAATGCGCACCTCGAGGCGTGGGGGCCGTTCGGGCGGGGCTGGTCGCTGAAGCGCTTCAGTGCGCAAGTGATCGAGCCGCAGGGCATTCCGGTGATCGCTTATCCAAAGGCGTGGTCGCCCTCGATCGAGGTAATGCCCGAGGTCGCCGCAGTCGCGAACAAGAAAAACAAGAACATGCATGCGACGGCGCCGGAGGCAAGTCACACGTTGGCGGCTGAGGTTGTCTACTTTGACCCGAAGGATGAAGCGGACATGAACGCCCGCTTCAAAGGGCAGTTGAAAGGCAAGATCGTTTTTATGTCGCCGATGCGCGAGGTGAAAGCGCACTTCGAAACGTTGGGTACGCGGCGTGATGAAAAGAACCTGCTGGGATTGGCGGACGCGCCGTTACCTCGGCCGCAAGGTCGTGGCGGAGCCGGCGGCGGTAATCGCAATGCCGACTTTCTCGCGCAGCTTCAGTTCCAGTCGAAGAAGCTTCAGTTCGTCAACGATGAAGGCGCCGGTGTGCTGGTCGATGCCAGTCGCGGTGACGGTGGAACTCTTTTCGTGCAGCAAGCGACTGTGCCGCAACCGTTCCAAGCGCCAAACTTCGGAGCGCCCGCGCCCAACGCGCCGCGCCGGATCAACGCTTACGATAAGGACGCGCCGAAATTCGCGCCGCAGATCACGATGGCCGTCGAGCACTACAACCGCATCGTGCGCATGATCCAGGCCGGCGAAAAAGTGAAGATGGAAGTGAACCTCGAAGTGCAATTCCAGGATCAGGATCTGAACGGCTACAACACTGTAGCGGAGATTCCCGGCACCGATCCCAACCTGAAGGATGAAATCGTCATGCTCGGCGGTCACATGGATTCCTGGCACAGCGGCACGGGCGCCACGGACAATGGCGCCGGTGTAGCAGTCGCCATGGAAGCTGTCCGGATTCTGCAAACGCTCGGTCTGAAACCGCGCCGCACGATTCGCGTCGCGCTTTGGACGGGTGAAGAGGAAGGACTGCTCGGTTCACGCGCATACGTGGCTCAGCACTTTGGAAAAATGGAAACGCCGGCGACCACCGCGAGCAACGGCGACGGTGCGACACCACCGGCGCCCGTCCTGGTGAAAGGTCCTGAGTACGACAAACTCGCCGGATATTTCAATCTCGATAACGGCACGGGAAAAATTCGCGGGGTCTACCTGCAGGCTAATGAATCGATCGCACCTCTGTTTCGCCAATGGCTGGCGCCGTTCCGGGATCTGGGAGCGGAAACGCTGACCCTGTCGAATACGGGCGGGACCGATCACTTGTCATACGACGCGATTGGCTTACCGGGATTTCAGTTCATCCAGGATGAAATCGAATACGACACGCGCACGCATCACTCGAACATGGACGTGTTCGATCGCGTTCAGGGTGATGACATGAAACAGGCAGCCACCATCATGGCCGCGTTCGTCTATAACACGGCGATGCGCGATGAGAAGCTGCCAAAGAAGGCCATGAGGTAAGCGTCAGTTGCAACTAACAAATGAAAAGGTGAGAGTCTTTTGCGGCTCTCACCTTTTTTGACTAGGATGGTCGTGAATAACAAGCAATGAAGAGGTTCGGTTACATCCTCACTGTGTCCATCGTGCTGATGCTTGTACTTGCGCCGGCACTTCCTGGTAACTCCATAGCGAAAGATCAGCAGGCCCAGACAACTGGAGTCGAATGGCAAAGATACAAGATCGATGGGGAGTTCTCAGTCTTCTTACCTTTCATTCCTGCGACGAGCACAATTCACGCGACTTATGCCCGGAACCAAACTCGACGTGAGCGAACGATAGCTGCTTATGCAGACGGCGTGGTCTTTGTCATTCTGACGTTCGAAAAGAAAGGAATGTCGTTCGATGACCTGGTCGAAAGAAATGGCGAGGGCGGGACGGCGGAGACCGTTACGACCGACGGCCTAAAGGGGAAGAGTTATAACGGCAGCACCGAAAGTACTGTATGGACCGCGCAGTTTTTTGACGCCGGCAATAACTTGTACAAGTTTGCAGCCACTGCCTCTAAACTTGGGGATCATTCCGCGGCGTTATCAAAGTTCTTTTCTTCAATCAGCTTCACAAATAATCAACAGGGTAGCGCGATCCTTGACGGGCCCGGAGAGCAATCGCCAACGCATGCGAACGCGGCTAAGTTAGATGCGATCGTTAAATCGAGCGAACTGACGACCCGCGCCCGCGTGATTAGCAAGCCGGAGCCGATGTACACCGAACAAGCGCGCATGAATCAAACCACGGGCACTGTGGTGCTTCGCTGCATATTCTCAAGGTCGGGGGCCGTGGAAAACATCAGCGTAATCAAAGATCTCCCCAACGGTTTGACTGATAAGGCCGTTGCCGCGGCCCGCCAAATCAGGTTCATACCTGGCGTGAAGGAAGGCCAGTTTGTCTCAACCTGGATGCAGCTTGAGTACAACTTCAATCTTTACTAACGCCGTTTCGGCATGCACCTACTCGAAGTAAAAAATCTGAAGACCTATTTTCCCACCCGCGCCGGACTCGTGCGCGCCGTTGATGACGTGAGCTTCCATATCGACGGTGGTGAGTTGCTCGGGTTGGTCGGCGAGAGCGGCTGCGGCAAATCGATGACGGCGCTTTCGATCATGCGGCTGATCGCGCCGCCGGGAAAAATTATCGCGGGAGAGATTCTTTTCGAAGGACGTAATCTGCTGGAACTTTCGAATCGCGAGATGCGCGACGTGCGCGGCAACGATATCGCGATGATCTTTCAGGACCCGATGACTTCGCTAAATCCGGTCTTCACCGTCGGAGAACAAATCGCGGAAGCGCTTCGTCTACATCGCAATCTCTCGCGCAAAGACGCGCGCCAAGGCGCCGTCGCAGCCATGCGCGAGGTCTCAATCCCCGATCCGGAATTACGCGCGGACGATTATCCTCATCAACTGTCCGGGGGCATGCGGCAGCGCGTGATGATCGCGATGGCCCTCGCCTGCGATCCGAAACTCTTGATTGCGGACGAGCCGACGACGGCGCTTGATGTAACAATCCAGGCACAGATTCTCGAACTGTTGAATCATCTGCGGAAAACGCGCGAGCTTGCAGTGCTCCTAATCACGCATGATTTGGGAGTGGTAGCGGAAGTGGCCGATCGCGTCTGTGTGATGTACACGGGAAAAATTGTGGAAGAATCGCCGGTTGATGAATTGTTTGCCCGACCGAAGCATCCGTACACGGAAGGACTGCTGCGCTCAGTGCCTAAACTCACGATGAAGGACGTGGTCAAACCTGAACGACTGCAAACGATTGAAGGCATGGTGCCGAGTCCCTTGAACGTGCCGCCGTGGTGTCACTTCGAGCCGCGTTGTCCGTACCGCATGCCGCGTTGTCGCGAAGGCGAGATTCCACTCTATCCTGCGGGTGAAGGCGTGACCGTGCGGTGTGTGCTGTACGATCCCGCCACGGTTCAGGCGTCGCCTCTATCGAAACCTGCCCAGCCAAGGGATCCATCATGAAAAAAATTCTGGCGGAGGCTTTTCTCACAATCAGTTTCTCAGTTTGCTTTGGACAGCCGGCGAACCCGCAAGGTCCGCTTGAGCGCCGCGCTGCCGATGTCTGTGCGCTGTTTAGTCAAAATCCGGGCGGTTATGACAAGCTTTTCACTCCGGCATTTCTCGAGAAAGTTCCCGCGGCGCAATTCACGGCGATCTTCACACAGTATTTTTCGCAGCTGGGCCCATGCACCACGACGAAAATAACAAAGCGCCAAACCGACTTTGCGGCGGACTTCGAATTCAGTTTTGAAAAAGGTTACACAGTTCCAGCGACCATATCGGTTGTCGCTGAAGCCCCAAATTTGATCGATGGGCTTTGGCTAGGGAATGCCACAAAATCCTCGGGGTCACTGGCCGATATCGTCAGTGAACTCAAATCTCTTCCGGGTGAGACCAGCATGTTAGTCGTGCGCCTCGATTCTCAAGGGGTGGCGCCGCTGGTTGCGTACAATGCGGACCGCGAGTTGGCAATCGGTTCTGCATTCAAGCTCTATATTCTGGCGGAATTGGCGCGTGAAGTTGACGCGAATCAGCGTAAGTTAAGCGACGTCGTCACGCTCAATGACCACGCGGTGTCTCTGCCTTCGGGAGTCTTGCAGACGTGGCCGAGCGGTTCGCCTTTAACGCTGCATACGCTGGCAACATTTATGATTTCGATCAGCGACAACACGGCGGCTGATCAACTTTTGAATATTCTGGGACGTGAGCGCGTTGAGGCCATGCTCGTGGAGACCAAACATGCGCAGCCTGATTTGGACAAGCCGTTTCTTTCAACCCTCGAAATGTTCAAGCTGAAGGGCGAGCCAACTCACAAGGCTGCCGATCAATATCTGGCGCTCGACGTGAATGGCCGGCGCCGCTTTCTGACTGAGCAAATAGCCGCAGTCAAACGCGAAGATGCCAAGCCCTATGCCGACGGCAAGCCTGCTTACATTGATCGCATCGAATGGTTCGCATCGGCAAATGATCTGGCACGCGTAATGAATTGGCTGCGCGCGAAGACCGAACCGGGAATGGCGCCGGCGCCACTGCGTGAAATAATGGCGATCAATCCCGGAAGTGGTCTGAATGTTTCGCGCGAGCGATGGAATTACATTGGATACAAGGGCGGTTCAGAGCCGGGCGTCCTCAACATGACCTACTTGCTGGAATCGAAAAAAGGTCAGTGGTACGCGATGGTCATCAGCTGGAATAACCGGGACGCCGCGCTCGACAACGCGAAAGTCTTTGCGCTGGTCCAGCGCGCACTTCAGATTATCGATTAACGATGTCCGTAGATCATCCGGTTCAGCAGTCAAGCACGACCGTCACGACCAAGTTGGTGAGTGTGCGCCAACTCGTCAAACATTTTCCCACTGACGAAGGGCCATTGCGCGCGGTCGACAGCGTCACTTTCGACATTTTTAGCGGCGAGACTCTGGGGCTGGTGGGCGAATCGGGCTGCGGCAAATCAACGGCCGGTCGCTGCCTGCTCCGTTTGATCGAACCGACTGGCGGCGAGGTGGAATTCGAAGATCGCGACGTCACCGCCATGAACAAGAGTGAACTTCGCGCGCTGCGCCGCGAAGCACAAATCATTTTTCAGGATCCCGCGGCCTCACTAAATCCGCGAATGAAAATCGGCGACATCGTCGCCGAGCCACTTGTCATTCACAAAACCGGAACCAAGCAGGAGCGCCGTGAACGCGTGGCCTGGCTGCTGACTAAGGTCGGTCTCGATCCCGATTACATCAATCGTTACAGCCACGAGTTCTCCGGCGGCCAGCTACAGCGCATCGGGGTCGCGCGCGCACTCGCGCTTAATCCGAAACTGATCGTAGCCGATGAGCCGGTGTCGGCGCTCGATGTTTCGGTGCAGGCGCAGGTCGTTAATCTTTTGCAGGATCTGCAAAAAGAATTCGGGCTTACTTATCTTTTTATCTCGCATGGTCTCGCGGTAGTTGAGCACATTTCGTCGCGCGTTGCGGTCATGTACCTCGGCCGTATTGTTGAGATCGCGACCGCGGCGGATCTCTATGCGAATCCGCTTCATCCCTACACGGTCGCACTACTGTCTGCGATTCCGGTGCCCGATCCGAAAGAGAAGCGTGACCGGATCATTTTAAAGGGCGATGTGCCGACGGCGCGCAATCCGCCTTCCGGCTGTCGTTTTCGGACTCGATGTCCGATGGCTATTGACGAATGCCGTTCGATTGATCCAGAGTTGCGCGAAATTTCGCCCGGACATGCCGCCGCGTGTATTCGGGTTGATGGTTACGAAAGCGCGCGGCCAATCGAGACTCTGACGACGAAGACTGTGTCGGAAGCCCGACCGTGAGGGAGGGCGCCGATGGTGAAACTTCGGTTGCAAGCTATTCGTATCTACCCGGTTATTAAGTTGCCCTCCCTAACGGTCGGGCTTCTGACACGAACAACAACAAGCAAACATCGGACGGAAGCAGTCTCCCCGTCCTCTTAATTCAGAGGAGAACGAAAAAATGAGTGATCCGAATCAACAGTGGCAGCCGCCACCACCACCTTCTTCCACGCCGCCGGCTGATACCGGACCGGACATGTCCACGCCGGGAACTTTGACCGGAATTGTCTTCGAGCCGAGCCGTACGTTTGACGCGCTGCGGAAGCGGCCGCGCTTTTTGGTGGCCAGTTTGATTTTGTTAATTCTGACCATCGCCGTGACCGGGCTGGTCTATCAGCGAATCGACATGGGGCAGTACATCCGCGACAAGATGGAACAGAATCCGCGCAACGCACAGCAGACCGAAGAACAGAAGGAGATGGGCGTTAAGATCGGAAAGATCGTCGGTGCCGTCGGGATTCCGGCCTCAGTCCCCATCAGCCTGGCTGCGGGCGCGGCGCTGTATCTCCTGGGGGTGATGGCATTTGGAGGATCGATTGGTTACAAGCAATCGCTGGCGGTCTGGGCGTATTCGTCATTGCCGCCGGCGGTGCTCGGCACACTCATCGCGGTACTGGTTCTGTTTTTGAAGTCCGCAGATCAGATTGATCCGGAGCATTTGCTGGTGACGAATCCGGGCGCGTTCATGGCCACCGGCTCATCGCCAGTTCTGGTCGCCGTCCTCAGCCAGTTCGATATTCTGCGGTTCTACGGGCTGTTCCTCGCCGCTATCGGGTTACGCAGAGTGGCGAAGATTTCGTCAGGTTCGGCCTGGGCCATCGTGCTGGGTTTGTTCCTGATTCGCGCGATTCTCGGAATTTCATCCGCGGCGATATTTGGCGGGTAGGGCGGCAAAGGGCAAAGCGCAGAGAGCAAAGGGCAAAGGGCAAAGAGCAAAGAGCAAGACACCACGCTTAGCACTTCGCCCCTAGCCCTTCGCGCCTAGCACTTTGCTCTTAGCACTTTGCCCTTGGCCGCTATTCATATCTCAGCGATTCGATGGGATCGAGCTTCGCTGCTTTCCAAGCGGGCCAGAGTCCGAAGATGACGCCGATGCCGACGCTGGCGAAAAATCCGGCAGCCGGCGCCCACAAAGGCACGTACGAAGGCATAATCAATTTCACCAGCAGCGTCAGCAGCCAGCCAATTCCCAGTCCCACTAATCCACCGAATCCGGTCAACGTCATCGCTTCAATCAGAAACTGAACCATGATGTCTTTGCGACGCGCGCCGATAGCTTTGCGCACGCCGATCTCTCGCGTGCGCTCAGTGACGGACACGAGCATGATGTTCATCACGCCGATGCCGCCGACCATCAAACCTACCGAAGAAATCACCACCATAGCGATCGCGATGCCGCCAGTGATCGAGTGGAAGGTACTGATCAACGATTCAGTGGTTTCGATGCCGAAATTATCCGGCGCTCCGAAGGGAACCTGCCGGCGCACCCGCAGGGCGTCGGTCACCTGGTCCATTGCTTCTTTCATCATTCCCGGCCGCGCGACCGCCAGCAGATAAATGTCTTCAGAATTTGGCTTGAGCTTGCGGGCCACGTTAAAGGGCATGTAGATCACGTTGTTCTGATCGTCGCTGCCGCCGCTGAAGAGGAACTGTTCCCGTTTTTGCAACACGCCGAGGACCCTAAACTCCTCAGCCCCGATCTTGATCGTATTGTCGACAGGTGACTGAAAACGGAAAAAGTCGTCAGCCACCTTCGAACCGATTACGCAAACGTTCTGGTTTGTATCGTTCTCGATCTGCGAAAAGAAGCGGCCCTCCGAAATGACTTGCGTGCCGGCTTTTTCAAAGTCAGGGAGCGTGCCCTGCAACGCCACATTTGCGGAAGTCTTACCACCGCCACTCACCTGAATCTTCTGGCCAAAGAAATTGCTGGTGATGTCGAGAAAGGGAACTGAGACCTCGATCGCGGGTAGTTGCGCGAGCGCCATCGCATCGTCAAAGGTGAGCGGCTTGCGCATGCGCTCTTCGCGAGACCTGCGGCCCACGTGAATCCCGGGATTCTCTTTCTGGATATACATCGAGCGGGTGCCGAAGGATTCGACCTCGCGCGTGACAGCGGTGTCCACACCGGCGATGATCGACGCAATCAACATCACCGTGATCACGCCGATGATCACGCCGAAGACGGTCAGGAACGAGCGCAGCTTGTTGTTGCGCAAAGTGCCGAGCGCCATCCAGAGATTTTCGAGTATGTCTGAGCGAAGTACGTTCATAACTTTCTGCTTTTGGATTTGCGATTTTAGATTGGCCGAAAAATCGAGTCCAAATCAAAAATCTAAAATCACAAATGCCTAAGTATCGGCGCGCAGCGCTTCAATTGGATCCAAGCGCGCGGCTTTCCACGCGGGTACCAGACCCGAGAGTGCTCCGATTAAACCCGAGACACCGATGGCAATCATGATGGCCAGCAACGAAAGATATGTTTGGAAGAAGATCACTGTCACAACCTTCCCTACCAGCCACGCGAGAAATACTCCGATCGCGCCACCAATTGCTGCCAGCGTCACCGATTCGAGCAGGAACTGCTTCAAAATATCGGTTTTGCGCGCGCCGAGGGACTTGCGAATGCCAATCTCTTTCGTTCGCTCCGTGACCGAAACCAGCATGATGTTCATGATGACGATGCCGCCCACTACCAGCGCAATGCTGGGAACAAAAATGGCTACCAGGAAAATCGTGCCGAAGATTCGATCACGCACGCCGGTGATCGCGTCCGGAGTCACGATGCCAAAATTGTCTTTCTCATTCGGTTGCAGTTTGTGACGCGCGCGCATCAGAAACCGCGCCTCCTCGACTGCGTCGTTGAAGGTTTGGTCTGTCTTTGAAGTCGCGGTGAAGTACAACGACCGTTGCCGCACCAGCGGTCCGAAATCCAGCTGATAAGTCTTCAGTGGGATCACCACAAAATTGTCCTGCGGAATTCCGAACACTGTGCCTTTGACTGCTTCCACCCCAATAACGCGATACGGCAATCCGCGCACATACATTTCGCCGCCAATCGGATTACCGGCCGGGAAAAGTTTGGTCGCGATGTCTGCGCCGATGTAGGCGACGCGGGCTGCTCCGTCGGCCTCGACGTCACTGAAGAAACGGCCAAACTCGATATTGCGATTATCAATGTCAGCCGTATTTGCCGTGGCGCCAATAACGAAAATATCTTCGAGTAGTTGATCTCCGCGTTTGATTTCCGTCGGTGTACCGCGCGCTTTGGCGCCGAGCTTCGCGATCAGCGTAGCCTTTTCTTTCAGGTATTCGTAATCCTCAAGCGTAAGTTCTTTATTCCGCCGTTGGGCGGCGGCAATGGTGTCGGTGTCTTTAAAATCCTCAAACGGATTAAAGCGCTGGATGGAAAAAGACTTGGCGCCGATGCCGGCAATCTTTTCGTCGATGTAGACATTGAAACCCTGAATCAGCGAGACCACTGTGACAAATGCGGTGACGCCGACAATCATGCCGAGCAGAGTCAACGCAGAGCGCAGCTTGTGCGCCCAAATTGCAGCGACTGCAACTTTCAGAATTTCGAAGAGTTTCACTAATCTTAATACGGGGGAAACCGGGAAATGGTTACCCGTCCGCGAAGCGAGACGGTTGAAAATAGCCCAGCGATTCATCGCTGGGGAAGAAGCGTTATTCTTTAGACCCAGTCCGCGGAGCGGACGGTTGAAAATAGCCCAGCGATTCATCGCTGGGGAAGAAGCGTTATTCTTTAGACCGAGTCCGCGAAGCGAGACGGTTGAAAATAGCCCAGCGATTCATCGCTGGGGAAGAAGCGTTATTCTTAGACCCAGTCCGCGGAGCGGACGGTTGAGAATAGCCCAGCGATTCATCGCTGGGGAAGAAGCGTTATTCTTTAGACCGAGTCCGCGAAGCGGACGGCAGAAGTTCGCGCTGGCGCAATAAATCTCTGCCGCCCGTTTCACGGGCTTCTCTGCTAGTTTATCCCCAACCCAGCACTAAGTGCTGGGCTATTCAAGCTTATTCATACCTGAGCGACTCAATTGGATCCAGCCGCGCCGCCTTCCATGCCGGCCATAATCCGAAGATGATGCCGACACTGGCCGAGATGCCGACGCCCACGACGATGGCCCACGCCGGCACATAGGCGGGCAGCGGCGAGTACTTGTTTACCAGCAAGCTGAAGATTTCGCCAACTGCCAGACCGACGAAACCGCCTATCGAAGTCAGCACCACGGCCTCAATCAGAAACTGCGTAAGAATATTGACGCGAGTGGCGCCCACCGCTTTGCGCAGTCCAATCTCTTTAGTTCGTTCAGTCACGGAAACCAGCATGATATTCATCACGCCAATGCCGCCAATCATCAAAGCCACGCACGAGATTGCTGTCAGCACGAGAAATGTGGCGCCCGTGAGCTGGTTGTAGATGTCGAGCAGCGCGTCCTGTGAAGAAATGCCGAAGTTATTCGGCGCCCCCCGCGGTACCTGCCGGCGCCGACGCAGAATGTCAGTCATTTCGTCCTGCGCATTCTTTACATAAGCGCGCGAAATCGGGCGCACGATGATCGCAAAGATGATGTCCGGAAAATCCATTTCGGGATAGTACTTGTGGAAGGTTGTGATCGGAACGTAGACCGAGTTGTCGCGTGACTGGCCGAGAAACGAACCGAGCGGTTCCATCACGCCGACGACGCGAAAGACGTGACCGGCGATCTTCATTTCCTTATCCAGCGGATCCTCGTTAGGAAACAGCGCGTGCACCACGTCGCGTCCCAGCACACAGACATTGGAACGTTCTTCGACATCCAATTCAGTCACGTAGCGGCCATAGCCGACGTAACTCGAGAGGACAAATTCGTGATAGGGCGTCACTCCGATCAGAATGGGAGTGTCGCTCTGCTTATCTTTGTAGGTAACAGTCTCAGCGATTTTGCGATAGAAGGGTGCGACGCCGGCGATTGACGGTGCTTCATTACGAATGGCGTCGGCATCTTCAATCGTGAGTTCTTTGCGATGCAGTTCTTCGGAACTTGGCTGGCGGCCAAAGCTGGGATCGAATTTCAGGCACCAGATGGTGTTTGAGCCGAGCGATTCGATCTGTTGCGCGAATGCCTTGTTGAGGCCCTGAATGATCGAGACCATGAACATGACTGTGACGACGCCGACACTGACACCGAGAATCGTCAGCGCCGAACGCAGCTTGTTCGTGCGCACTGTGTCGACGGCCATGTAAGCCGATTCAGCTACGTCGGTAATGTTCATAAGAATTCATCCGCAGATTACGCAGATTTCGCAGATGCCAAACCGCTTCCTACCTTCTTTCGCATTCTTCTTAGTTCCTATCTGTGTAATCTGCGTAATCTGCGGATTCACTCTGCTCTTAAAGCTTCAATAGGATCGAGTCTCGCTGCTCGCCATGCGGGCCATAATCCACTAATTACGCCGACAACTGACGATACGCCGACGCCTAAAATGGCTGACCAAATGCTGACCAACAACGGAAAGCCAATGAGTAAAGCAATCAACCACGCGGTCCCGAAACCGGTCAGGACGCCAATCGCTCCGCCGACGGCCGTAACCATCACCGCCTCTACGAGGAACTGCGTGCGAATGTCCGTCTGACGCGCGCCGACTGCTTTACGAATGCCAATCTCTTTCGTGCGCTCGGTGACTGAAACCAGCATGATATTCATGACGACGATACCGCCGACTACCAGCGAGATCGCCGCGACCCCAATTGTCACCAGGTAAATATTCGAAGTCGCAGCCGCGTACAGATTTAAAAAGACGTCCTGTGTTTCCAAAGCAAATCCGTCGTCCTCGTCACTGAAGGTTTTGCCTCGGCGGTTGCGCATGATCGCCCGCACCTGATCCTCAGTCCCCTCGAGTTGTTGGGCTGACTGTGTCTGAACCAGAACGACAATCGATGCCACACTGAACGCGCCACGCTTGACGTTAACGCCGAAATTCTTTTTGTACGTCGCAAACGGGACGTAGATGATGTTGTCGCGCGAAGCGCCGAGAATTTTCCCGAGCGGCGTGAGCACGCCGATAATCGTGTACGGTCTTCCGCCGGCCCAAATTTGCTGACCGACAACCTTCTCGGCTGACGAGCCCGGGAACGAGTTCGTGACGATGTCCGCGCCGACCACGGCTACTTCGTGCGCATTGTCGCCTTCGGCGTCGCTCCAGTAACGGCCGGCATCCAGCGCCACGCCGTCAATGTCGAATGTGGACGTCGGATGGACCGCCCGCATTTGCACGTTCTCGTTTTTCTGGTTGCCGCGTTTGGTGTTGACGACGTCGTTCGCCACGATGCCGATACGCCAGCACAGCGTGCACAAGCGCACGATGGCGTCCGCATCTTCTTCGCTCAGGTCCTTGCGCTTGTTGTATTTGATGAACTCTTCGCGCGAAGTGATCACGCGGGGCCGCTTCGAAATCGTGAAAACTGTTGACCCCTGGGAATTGAACGTATTGGCGACAGTCTGATCGAGACCCTTGATAATCGTAACGACGGAAATCACGGCCGTGACTCCGACTACGATTCCGATCAGAGTCAGTGCCGTGCGCAATTTGTTTTGGCGCAAACTGGCCGCGGCCACCAGCAGAGCTTCCCAGACCGCGGCGATGCGCACCGCCGGAAGCGAACTTACGCGGACAGGCAAAGAGAGCCGCTTACCAAAGATGAGCGGCTCGGGGGATGTTTCGCTGCGCGGCTGCATGGCAGCGCCTACCTAATTCTTTCGTCTTTCTCGATGAGACCGTCGCGAATCGAAATGATTCGATGTGCGCGCGCGGCAATATCGTGTTCGTGCGTGACCAGAATGATTGTGTTGCCGTCTTCGTGAAGCTTCTCGAAGAGGTTCATGATGTCGTAGCTGGTGGCGGTGTCGAGCGCCCCAGTCGGTTCGTCAGCGAGCAGGATCGACGGATGATTCACCAGCGCGCGGGCAATCGCCACGCGTTGTCGCTGACCGCCGGAGAGTTCATTGGGCCGGTGCATCATGCGATCGGTAAGATCGACGGCGGACAGAGCCTGCTTAGCCATCTCGTGCCGCTTCGCGCCGGGAATGCCGCCGTAAATCAACGGCAATTCAACATTGTGCAGGGCAGTCGCGCGCGCGAGCAGATTGAAGGTCTGAAAAACAAAGCCGACTTCCTGGTTGCGGATGCGCGCCAATTCATCATCATCCATTTCGGAAACGTTTTTGCCGTTCAGCCAGTATTCACCCTGCGACGGTGTGTCCAGACATCCGATCAGATTCATCAGCGTCGATTTGCCCGAACCTGAGGGCCCCGTGATCGCGACGTATTCACCACGATGCACATCGAAAGACACGCCATGCAGCGCGTGCACTTTTTCTGCGCCCATGTCGTACGTTTTCCACAAATCGCGCATGGCGATCAGCACCGTCGACTTGCCGTCGCCGGTGGGAATTTGTGGTTGGACTGCCACGCCTGAAGGGACGCCTGGTGCGATGGTGGCTACTTCACTCATTTCAGTTTCTCGTCCGCCTAACTGCCGGAGTTTGCGTTAGCGTCAGGCTTCTTTGTCTGTTTCTTTACCCCGGTGCCGTCTTTCAAAGTCTTCAACACGCGACTTGGACCGGTGACAACCTCAGCGCCGGACGACAGTCCTGAAGTAATTTCGATATCGGATTCGCCGGTAATGCCGGTGGTCACTTCGACAAACTTCACTTTGCCGGTTTTATCGAGAACGTAGACGCCTTTGATCTCCTTGGGTTTTTCCCCGGACGCCGGCGGCGCGCTACTGGCAATGGCCGGACTCGCCGACGGAGTCGCCGGAGCTTTTTCCACGATCGCCTGCAAGGGAACTGCGATCACATTGTTCTTTGTCTTGGTGGTGATGGTGGCCGTAGCGCTCATGCCGGGCCTCAGTTTGCTGCGTGCGTCGTCGGCAAGTTCGCGCAGCTCGAGCGTCACTTTGAATTCTTTTGCTTCCTGAACGTTAACGCGATTCGAAAGACCGCCTTGCGTGTCTGACTTGGCAATCGCGAGGGGGTTCTTCTGAGTTACCACCGCCTTGATTTCTTTTTCACCGAGCGCGTCGACTTTGACCTTTGCTTCCTGGCCCACATCTACGTTCGCGATTTCGGTTTCGTCAACGTTCACTTCGACGTTGATTGTGGACATATCCGCGATGGTCATGAGCGGTGTCGATGACAGTGCTGAAACAGCGTATTCACCGACGCGCGTCGGAACGTCCGCCACGACGCCGGTCAAAGGCGAGTACTGGGTTGCTTTCTCGCGCTGGCTCGACTGGCCGCGCAGGATTGCTTGTTGCTGATTTGCGCGCATTTCACTGGAATGAACACTGGTCTGCGCTTCCTTCACGGCGACGCGCTGCTGATTGGAACGTTCCTGAGCTTCCTTGACGGCGATGGTCGCCGCGGTGAGCTTCGCCTTTGCTTGATCATAGCGGTCGCGCGCCGCGTCGTATTCCGAACGCGACATCACGTTAGATTCAACCAGGTTCGTCGCCCGTTTGAGTTCGCGGTCAGCTGCGCGCAGGTCGATTTCCGCCGCGGCGGCGGTTTGTTTCGCCTGGGACACGCCGGCTTCGGCGACGACTAAAGACTGCTGCGCGGAACTTACCTGATTACGAGCGTTCTGCACGTCGCTCAAAGAAGCCTGCGTCGCCGCCCATTGCGCTTCCTGACTGGATTGCAGCTGCGTAGGATCGACGCGCACGAGCGCTTGACCCTTGGTCACTTGATCGCCCGGATTGACGTAGATTTCGAGGATGCGTCCGGGGACTTCACTGGTAAGCTTGATATAACGAATCGGTCGGACTTCGCCGGAGGCCGTGACCGTGGAACGCAGCTCGGGGCGCACGTTCACGTTGACGGTTGTAACTTCCGGCACTTCTTTGCGCGTGGCAACGACGCTGATAATTACGACCAGAGCCAGCAAGACAACGCCGGACACGATGATAATGATTTTCTTTTTTCTGCTGAGGGCCATTTTTCTTTCCTTAAATCTTTAGTTTGCAGTTGCTTGGATGCCGGGCGTCGACACGCAGTTCCGCGCTAGATTTGGTTTTACGACGAAATCCGGTGGTCGGTTTCAGGAAATCGAGGTAACGCGTTGATTATACGCGACGATCAGGCGGTTCAGAAGGGTAAGATACCGCCACAGAGAAGATTGTCGCGCTTTAGGATTTCGCGATAAGATATGCTTTCGCGCGGGCTGCGGTTATTCCCGAACCGGGCCGGCGCTAGTTTTTGCGATGATAACCTGCGAAAGATGCGGCACTCGAAACCTTGAAGGCTCGCGTTATTGCGACGAGTGCGGAGCGGCACTTTGGCTGGCTGGCCGTTCGGCTGATCACTTCAACCCGCAGGGAAACGGCAGCTCAGCAAGCAGTAACAAAGACATTCCGGCAACGGTTGCGCGTTCGGGTAACGCGCCTACGCCACCCGCAGTGTTGGAGCACTCAACCGGTGCAGTCGCGGTTGCGCCGCAGAACGCAACCTTGACGATTGAACGGGGGAAATCCGCAGGAAAACAATTTTCGCTCGGGCGAAACGGATCTGAGATTGGACGTTGGGACGCCGACGGGGGCGTTTTTCCGGACGTCGATTTGGATACAGACGATCCTGAAGCAAAGGTTTCGCGCCGGCACGCGCGGATTTCAATTCAGAACGGCCATTACGATATCGAAGATCTCGGTTCGACCAACGGCACGTTCGTTAATCGCGGCCCACGCTTGAAACCCGGACAGCGTCAATCGCTTAGCGATGGTGACGAAATTATTGTAGGCAAGACGTTTTTGCGTTTCCGACTCGGCAAGTAACCGTCCTTCGTTAATCTCGACACGAAGTACGGATGACCCCGCACTTGGATAGTTAAGTAATGCCAGCTTGTAGAGAATGCGGCGCCGATGTGGCGCTGGATGAAAATTTTTGCGGTGGCTGCGGCGCTCAGGTGAAAGCCGAAGAGCCGTTGGGCACTGGCGTTACCGATCTGTCTAAGAGCTTTGGTGTCGGCGGCAGCACCCTGGTGCCGGATACCGAGAAACCGCCGAACACGAGCGATGTGGCTGAGAGTGCGGAAATCGGCGCCACCTCACGTAGCGGCGAGGCCCCATCACGCAGGAGCAAACCGAAGGCATTAGGCGGCGGCAAAGTTCTCAACAATCGATACGAAATAGTTCGTCGCATTGGCGGCGGCGGCATGGGCGCAGTTTATCTCGCGAAGGATCGCAATCTGGGCGATGCGCCGCGGGCCGTTAAGGAGATGATCGAGTCGCACATCGACGAAACACAGCATGAAAAAGCCATCGCCGATTTCAAACGCGAGTCGTTGCTGCTGACGGAACTCGAGCACCCGTGTATTCCCACCGTCTACGACTATTTCTACGACGACAATTCCGAGCGCTTCTATCTGGTGATGAAGTTCATCCCCGGCGCTGACCTCGCGTCGCGCCTGCGCGCCACGCCTCAGGGACGCATCGATGAACCGACGGTGACCGATTGGGGCATTCAGGTAGCTGACGTTCTGTATTACCTGCACTCGCGGCCGCAGCCGATCATTTATCGCGACCTAAAGCCCGCGAACTTGATGATCGACAGCAACAACAATCGCATCATGCTGATCGATTTCGGCATTGCGCGCTGGGTGAATAAGAAAGAGAAGGGCGTGACTGCCGTCGGCACGATGGGCTATGCGCCGCCGGAGCTGTTTAGTGGCCGCGCCGATCCGCGCGTCGATATTTACAGCCTCGGAGCGACGATGTTTCACCTGCTGACGGGCGCCGACCCGCAGGACAATCCGCTGCTGATCTTTGATTTCACGAAGAATCCGCGGCCGCGACAGATCAATCCGCAACTCTCCAGCGAGATGGAGCGCATCTTGATGCGCACTGTCGAGTACAAGCCTGAACATCGCTATCAGTCAGGCGCGGAATTGCGCGACGCGCTGGCGCAGCACCTCGATAAGCTGCGATCAGGGCAAGTCAGTTACGGCGTAGCGGCGAGTCAACTGGGTGGCGAGACGATGGCTGTCTCGAGCGTCTTTTGTGGTTTCTGCGGAGGCCGCATCGCCGGTGATGACGTGTTTTGCGCGCACTGTGGCTCGAAGCAGCCGCTGGCCGGCGGTGACTCCAGCGCCTCGCTGTCCGCGCGCACCACTGCGAAACTTGTGGTCGCCGGCACGACCGAACTGGATGCTTCATTCCTGTTGCAGAAAGACAGCAACCTGGTCGGTCGCACCGATCCTTTGTCGAATATTTTTCCCGAGATCGACTTATCGAGATTTGATCCGAACACGAAAGTGTCGCGCCGGCATGCGCGGATTTGGCGCGAAGGCGGATCGTTTCTGGTTGAAGACCTCGGTTCAGTCAACGGCACGGTAATCAATGATATTATCCACCTCGAGCCGCGGCAGCCTCGCGCGCTCGACAGCGGCGACCGAATACGCCTGGGCGAAACCACTTTGCACTTCCTGTTGGGATGACGGTGTGTCGGCCGATCAAAATTAATGCAAGCAGCAATGTCGGCCAAGCCTGAGACCGCGAAAGCTTCGCGCCCAACTTCGCGGCGGATCGAGCACATCCGCGTCCGTTACCGCGCGCCGTTTGCGCTACGCTGTGGAGCAATCCTGATCGATTACATTTTGCTGGCCTTGATTCTCACGTTCAGCACGCTGGTGGCGCGCCTGATGGGCGGAGGCGCCCGCCTGGCCGGGGGCACAGCTGAGAATATCGGGCTTCTGTTTACTCTGGTCGCTGCGATTTTGGATTTAGGAGTGCTCGCGGGACTGACCGGCAAGACGGTGGGCAAGTGGACCACGGGCCTGCGTTTGGAACAGACCGATGGCAGTTCGCCCGGCCTTGGACGTGCATTGCTGCGTCATTTCGTCGGCTATCCAATTTCTTTTTTGTTGTTCGGGCTGGGATTTCTGCTGGCCATCGTGAATCCAACCGGCCGCGCCCTGCACGACTTGATTGCCGGCACGGTGGTCATTCGCGAATATGGCGGGGGCACCTCGGTGACCAAGACGCGCCGGGAGCGACCGCGAGCGTAGCCTGAAATACAACTTGGTTTTCCCTCTGAGGGCTAGGGTGAGGGACGAAGTTAGTAGAGCACAGAAAGAAATTTTTCTCTTTCTCTTGCTCCATGCACAAGCAACGCCACCGCGGCGGTTATGATCTCGTAGGTTTGCTCGTGGCCTGTCTAAAATGCGAATGAAACAAGGGGAAGGAGAAAGCGTGCTTTCCGTTGCTAACTTCGTCCCTCACCCCAACCCTCTCCCACAGGGAGAGGGGGGTCGACTACAAATTCATGGCTGAACTAATCGTCAGATATCCGGATCGCACGGCCGAGCATTTTCCGCTCAGCCGCCTGCGAATCACGATCGGCCGTTCGGCGCGCAACGACCTTTGCATTCCCGATCCGTTCGCGTCGCGCGTGCACGCCGAAGTTCGCCACGAAGGCGACGAATACTTTCTCCAGGACCTTGGCTCAGCAAATGGCACACTCTACAACGGCGCGATCGTCGACGCGACGATTCAGTTGACGCGCGGCGGCCGCATTCAAATAGGCGAAACTGAAATTGTCTTTAACGATGGGCCGTTCCCACTCAGCAGCGGCGCCACCATGATCACTGAGCAGAGCGCGTCGATGCCGGAAGCCACGATTGCTCTGTCCTCAGCCGATCGCACCACCTCAGGACTCTTCCAACAGATCGAAGGCGCGCTGTCGCGCTCGCAGGAATCCGCGGCGCATGAGCGAGTAGAACAGAAAACTGATTTGCTTGCGCTGATCAGCAAGGTGGGTGTCGCGTTGCTGGCTTCAGTGACCTTGAACGAGACGCTGGAGCAAATTGTCTCGCTCGTGTTCGAAGCTGTGCCGGCGGATCGCTGCATGATCATGATGCGAGCCAAAGACGATCCCGAATTGAAAGTTGCCGTGGCCCGCTTGCGCGATCGTCAGGGTGACGTCGGCGAGATTCGCATTAGCCGTTCGGTGCTCGACGAAGTTGTGAATAACGGAAAGTCCGTGCTGACCTCCGATGCGCAGGCCGATCCGCGGTTCATGGGCGGCACCGTCGTTTTGCAGGGAGTGCGCTCAGTGCTGGCGGTGCCGCTGGGTGTGGGCGAAAACGTCTTCGGAATTATCTATGCCGATTCGCCGATCGCCGACGGGCGATTCACCGAAGATCATCTGAAGGTGCTCACCACTTTGTCGTCCGTCGCCGCCATTCGCGTCGAAAATGCGCGGCTCACGGAAGAGCAATTCGAGCGCGAGCGTCTCGAACGCGAACTGCAAGTCGCGAGCGAAATCCAACAACGATTCCAACCGACTTCCGCGCCGGTGTTGGAAGGCTATGAGCTGCAAGGCATCAGCTTTCCTTGTTACGAAATTGGCGGAGACTACTACGACTTCATTCATCGCGCGAACGGAAATCTGATCGTCGCGCTGGGCGACGTATCGGGCAAGGGAACTGCGGCCGCGTTACTGATGTCTTCGCTGCATGCGGCGGTACACGCGCAGTTCGATACCCACAAGTCGATCGCCGAGACAATTAGCGCGGTCAATCGTTACCTGGTTGAGAGCATTCCCGCTAACCGGTTTGTAACGTTGTTCTATGCCGACCTGAATCCGAAAAACGGAGAAATTGCGTTTCTTAACGCCGGTCATAACCCGCCGCTGATAGTTCGTACGGGCGGCACTATGGAGCAACTTGCCGCGGGCGGTCTGCCGTTGGGAATAATGGCTGAAGCAGATTTCCGCGAAGGTCGCACCAAGCTGAATCCTGGTGACGTGCTGGTGATCTATTCGGACGGAGTTTCCGAAGCGGTGAGTCCCTCCGGCGAGGAATTCGGGCCCACCAGGTTGTACGAAGCGGTGGCGCGGAACCTCGACGCGTCGGCCGCCGGCATTCGCGATCGCATTGAATCCGCGCTGACAAAATTCTCGCAAGGCACACCCGCGGGCGACGACATTACCATGGTGATCGTTAAGCGCCTGGCCGAAGCGTCGGCCGTTGCGGTGGGCGCCGTGAATTGACGCCCGTGGGCAAGTACGGCCAGTTGATGTGAGGCCATAACTTTCTACAGTGAGCGAAACCCTTTGCGTCGCGCAGCAGGATCCGACTTCAGGTTCTTGACTGACTCCGCGTCGTTCTCTCCAAAATGATCGCAGGCCAGGGAGAAGAAAATGAAAAACCTAAAAAGACTAACTCTCGCGTTTGCTCTAACGTTCGCTATCGCAGGTTTCGCTTTAGCCGGCGAAACGAATGCACCACCCTGCGTGCCCGGTGAAATGAGTGGACCGCCGTGCCCGTCGGCCTCAGTCTCCTCAGATCCCTCTGGAACTCCGGGTGAACAAAATGGCCCCCCCGCCGCCGCGGGAGTGTCGTTTACCGACTTAGCGCTGGACCTTGTGGAAAGCGCGTTTTCGCTTTTCTAGCACGGCATAGATCCAAGCCCCGTAATCGATTGGCAGGAAAGTCTTTCGTTGGCAACCCGGTAGTTGTGTGTCTGGCAGCCATCTCAATAAACACTTCGCTGGCGCGCATCGGATTTTGCAGCGAGACTGAATCGCGGCTCGATACCTTCGCTGCTAGCTTCGATTCTTCGCGCAACATATTCACCCACGAAAGGTCCGTGCTTGAAGCCGTGGCCTGAGCCGCCGCCCACCAACCAGACGTTTTCACAATCAGGATGACGATCGATTAAGAAATCGCCGTTCGAAGTGTTTTCGTATTGGCAAACTCGGCTTTCGGCGACGGGCGCAGCTTTCAATTCCGGAAGTCTGCGCGCGAGATAACCACGGACCTCCGCCAGACCTTCTGCGGTCGCGACTCGATCGCCCGAGTCAGGATCGAACGCTTGACCGTGACGATCGATCGCGACTTTCACTCCACGCCCTTCGAGGTCCGGCAAACCGTAAGCCTCTTCTTTGAAATCAATCCAGGTCGGCAACGCCGATGGTTTGAAGCGAGTGCCGGCGGGCGCGCCAAAATAAAAGACCTCCTGCCGCGTCGGATGAATTCGATTGGCGAGCAAGTCGGGAAAGATCTTCGGCAACCACGGACCGCAAGCGAAGACGTACGTGCCCGCCGAAATTCGTTTGCCGCGGCTGGTGAGCAAACCGGCGAGCGAATTCGTGGCACGCGCATCCTGCGCGTGAACCACGGGCGGGACGCCGGTGCCACAAATGGCTTCCTGCAAATATTCGACGCCGCATTTGATCGCTTCACGCACAACCGCTTGCACAGCACGGCGCGCCACAACCACGCCGCTCTGTGGTTCGAAGTACGCGCCGCAAATTCCTTCGGTTGATATTTGCGCATACCGCGCCGTCGTTTCAGTCAGCGTCAATTTCTCAATAGGAATACCAAGCTTTGTGAGCGTCGCGAAAGATTCCGCTGGATAAGGATCGCCTTCGTGCTCCAACCAGAGCACGCCGGTTTCATAAAACAGAGACTCGCCGGCGCGGGCGAACAACTCTTTCCAAAGTTGCAGTGACTTCCATGCAGAGCGTGTGTAAATCTCGTCAGCTCCATAGCCCATACGAATGATTCGTGATTCGTCACCGGAGCTTGAACGGCTGTTGCCCGCTCCGTAAGCGTCGATGAGCATGACGCGTTTGCCTGATTGTTGGAGGTGGTAGGCGGTCCACGCGCCGAACACTCCCGCGCCCACGACTGCCACATCGTACGTGCTGTCGCTCATGAGATGCTGTTTCCGAGCTTAGCTAATTAGATAGCCTCAACGTAGGCCGTCTCACCATGAATGGCCGCGTCAAGGCCGGCCGTCTCGCCCGCTTCATCAATTTTCACTGCCGTGATGCGATCGATGATCCAAAGCATCCCGTAAGTAAAGATGAACGCCCACGCGGACGAGAGGAGAACCGCACCGAGTTGCACCAGAAAGAAATGCGTGTTGCCGCGCAGCAGCCCATCGGCCCCCGCCGGATTGAATAGTGTCGTCGCGAAGACGCCACAAAGTACGATGCCGAGGAATCCGCCGACGCCGTGCACGCCCCAAACATCCAGCGCGTCATCCCAACGAAGTTTGTTCTTCAGCGCCACGGCGTAAAAGCAGACCACGCCGGAAACGATTCCAATCAGACACGCCGTTGCCGGAGAAACATAACCCGCAGCCGGCGTTATCGTCGCGAGGCCAGCGACGGCGCCGGTGAGCAAGCCGAGAAACTTTGGCTTCTTGGTTGTCATCCAGTCCATGCAGAGCCACGCGATCGCGGCAAAGCTCGCCGCCAAATCCGTATTCAAGAACGCAACTGCGGTTACTGAATCGACGCGAAACTCGCTGCCGGCATTGAAACCATACCAGCCGAACCAGAGCAGACCAGTGCCCAGCGCCACCAGCGGTATCGAGTGTGGACCTGAATCAGCAACCTTGCGCCGTCCGACGTAGAGCACCGAAGCGAGGGCCGCTATGCCCGCGATGTTGTGGACGACGATGCCGCCGGCAAAGTCCAGCACGCCCCAACTCGCCAGCAGGCCGCCGCCCCAAACCATGTGCACAAACGGAAAATAAACCAGCGTCAGCCAGAGACTGAGAAAAATCATGTACGCTTTGAAGGTCACGCGATTCGCAAAGGCGCCGGTGATCAGCGCCGGCGTGATGATGGCAAACATCATCTGATAAGCGCAGAACACGATCATCGGAATCGATGGATTAATCAGCGATGGCGTGTCCAAAGTAATTCCGCGCAGAAATGCCCAGTGAAAGTTGCCGAGGATGCCGTAAAAGTCTGTGCCGCTTTTCAGGTCGCCACTGAAGCAAACCGAAAAACCAAACGCCCACCAGAGCACGGTGGTCCATCCCATCGAAACGAAGCTCTGGATCATGATCGCCAGAACATTTTTCCGTCCGACCAAACCTCCATAAAAGAAAGCCAGCCCGGGCGTCATAAGCATGACGAGGCTGGAGCAGAGCAACATGAAAGCAGTATTACCGGTATCGATAGTCATTGGGGGCATTGAAGCTTCTCCTTCAGTGTTTCCGGTATCAAGAGCGCAAAAGTGCGGCCATAATACGCCTTTCGGGCAAGCGATCAAGATTCGCGACTGGGTTGCAGCTCTGCTGCCTGATATGCGGAAAGGCTCAGCCTTTCCGTTAGGAGTCAGGTTTTTTTAGCGAGGCCGTGCCTCGCATCAGGGGCGTAGCCCCGATGATCTATAGAAGCATCTTCTGGAAGGTCACAGACCTTCCGCACATCAGGCGGCAGAGCCGACCCTGCTCAGTTTGGCTTTGAGAGTTGCTGCCTTTATGATTTGCAATCGCTCTCAAGAAACAGATTCATGATCAAAAACGAAATAATCAATTTCATTAAAGAGAAACGCGCGCGCGTCGGCGTGATCGGCCTCGGTTACGTCGGACTGCCGCTGGTGACGGAATTCGCCGGCAACGGATTTGCTGCGACGGGTTTTGAAGTCGATACCGCGAAAGCCGCGACAATTAATTCCGGCGAGTCATACATCGCCGACGTCCCGTCATCGCAGGTCAAAGAACTAGTGGACAGCGGGCGTTTGCATGCCACCACAGACTTCGACGAACTGAAAGACTGTGACGCGATCATCATCTGCGTGCCCACGCCTTTGCGAAAAACGAAAGAGCCCGATGTCTCGTACATTCTGGCGGCGGCGGAAGAGATCCAGAAGCGTCTCAGGCGCGGCCAGCTAATCATTCTCGAATCGACGACCTATCCCGGCACGACGGATGAAGTTCTCTTGCCGATGCTGGAAGAGACGGGACTCAAGCTGGATCAAGATTTTCTGCTGGCGTTCTCACCTGAGCGTGTCGATCCCGGCAATCCGGAATTCAAGACGCACAACATTCCGAAAGTTGTGGGTGGCGTGACTGACGATTCAACGGAAGCTGCTGCTGCTCTTTATGGACAGATCGTCCGCGAGGTTCACGCCGTGAGGTCGGCGCGCGTGGCCGAAGCCGCGAAACTGTTGGAGAACACTTTTCGCGCGGTCAACATCGGCATGGCCAACGAGATGGCGCGGCTGTGTTACGCGCTGGGCATCGACACATGGGAAGTGATTCGCGCGGCGGCGACAAAGCCATTCGGCTTCATGCCGTTTTATCCCGGGCCAGGAATTGGCGGCCACTGCATACCGCTCGACCCGCACTACCTTTCGTGGAAAGCGCGGCAACACGGTTTCGATTCGCGCTTCATCAGCTTGGCGGAGGAAGTGAACTCGCGCATGCCGGAACATGTAGTGCAGCTGGTGTCGGATGGATTAAATGACGCGCGCAAGGCGATGAATGGCTCGCGCGTGCTGCTGCTGGGCGTCGCCTATAAGAAAGACATTGATGACGTGCGTGAGAGTCCGGCGCTTTCGATCATCGATCGGCTGCGGCTGAAAGGCTGCGACGTGCGTTATCACGATCCGTTTGTCAGTGAAGTCAGCTTTGACGAAGCCCATACTGAGGGCAGCGGCGCGCCTCTCTCGTCGGTTGAGCTCACAGAAGATGAGATTCGCGCATCTGATTGCGTGGTGATCGTGACGAACCATAGCGGGATAGACTACGCACAGGTGATCGAGCTGGCGCCGCTGGTCGTCGACACGCGCAACGCGCTCAACGGCGATTTGCGACGCGGAAGTCGGGCGCGGATTATTAGACTGTAAAGTCAGAACCGCCCTGCGGTAGCGGGCGGTTGATGTTAGATGATCTGGGGCCCTCAAAAAATCAACCACCCGCTACCGCAGGTGGTTCTGACCTGTTAACCTTCATCCTCGTTTCCGATGAAGGGACTCTCAACCATCAAGCGAACCCTGCGTGGCGAGGTGCGCACCAGCACTGCCGCGTTGGAAGCTGTGCGCCGGATGAATGTCCGTTTGCAGCAGCGACGCGAGCGGGCACAGCTTGAGCAGCTGAATCGACAGGCAGCCAGGTTGACGCCTGAGTTTGGATCGATGCCGCGGGCCGACTTGTTGGCTCATTTCCGGCAACGCGAAGCACCAAAGTTCTTTCCTGGTTTTGTTGACGCCGCCAACTCTGCCCGCTTGCAGCGGGAGATCTTCCCTGAAGAAACGCAAGCACTTCTCGCCCACGCCGAACGAATCGCAAAGGAGCATTGCTGGCCGTTGCTTGGCTTTGGCGAAAAGTGTTTCGGCGGAAATGAAATCGAATGGAATCGTGATCCGTTGTCCGGCATTAACTGGCCGCGGGAATATCACGCCGACATCAATCTGCTTCGCGGCGATGGTTCGGACGCGCGGGTGCTGTGGGAGCTGAATCGACTCTCTCAGTTAATAACCTTGGGACGTGCCTACGCTGTCGTGTCAGAAGCCCGACCCCCAGGGGGCGCTAGTTTCGATGGCGAGTCGTTGAGTCAAGAATTTCTTCGTCAGGTAGGAAGTTGGCGCGCTCAGAATCCGGTCGGTCGCGGCGCTAATTGGGCCTGCGCGATGGAAGTAGCGTTGCGCGCGATGAATTTGCTCGGGGCCTTCTTCCTGTTTCTCTCTGCGGCGCGGCTCGATGAAGATGCCCTGGCGGAACTGCTAATGATCTTCGATCAGCACGGCGCACACATCCGTCGAAATCTCGAGTATTCGCACATCTCGACCAGCAACCATTACATGTGCGACGTGGCGGGGTTGTTATGGCTCGGCATCATGCTGCCTGAGCTGCAAGACGCGGCCGAGTGGCGCGAGTTTGGCTTGCGCGAACTGCTGAATGAAATAGACAAACAAATTCTGGCCGACGGCGCGGACTCGGAAAGTTCCACTGGATATCATCGTCTGAAACTTGAGCTGCTGATCTATTCGTTTGTTCTCTGTCGCGCGAATGGCATCGACATCGACGGAAAATATTGGCAGAAGCTGCGCGCCATGGCGGATTACGTGTTTGCATATTTGCGACCGGATGGTCGCGCGCCGTTGATTGGGGATTCCGACAGCGGACAAATCTTTCCCATTGTGAAGCGTGAGGGTGATGACCACGCGCATCTTCTCTCGCTCGCGGCGGCGGTGTTTCAGGAATCGCGATTCAAGATAGCCGGTACGGAGGCCTCAGGCGTGGGGCACGCCGGAGGCGGGCGTACCCAAGAGCTGCTTTGGCTGCTCGGGGAACAAGGCCTGCGCGATTACGAATCTTTGCCCGACGCGCCGCCCGCGAACTCACAGGCGTTTGCCGATGCAGGTATCTACATTCTTCGCGCTGACGATCTCTATCTGCTTTTCAACGCCAGCGGTTGCGGTCTGAAAGGGCGCGGCTCGCACGGTCACAACGACGCTTTGAGCATTGAAGTATCCGCGGGTGGCACTTCGTTCATCGTCGATCCGGGTTCGTATATCTACACCCATAATCTGCACGAGCGGCACCTGTTTCGATCGACCGCGTATCACTCCACCGTGCAAGTCGACGATGTCGAGCAGAACACGACGAACGAGACAACGCCGTTCGTCATCGGTGACGAAGCGCATCCGCGTGTGCTGGATTGGCAAACCAACTCCGACTTTGATTACGTCGTGGCAGAACACAGCGGTTATGGGCGTTTGCATCAACCCGTGACGCATCGCCGCTCCGTTCGTTTTGACAAGCGCAACAAGTTTTGGCTGATCGAGGATGAGTTCAGCGGCGCCGGCTCACATAAACTAACGACGCGATTTCACTTCAACACTGGATTGGACACGAGCATTTACGAGGGCATGGCAGTATTGGCGCACGACCGGCAAAGCGGCGCACGCCTGCTAGTTGACCCGCTCGATATAGATGAGCAGCCCCAGTTTGAACAGTTATTCACTTCGCGTGATTACGGTGACAAGCAGCCATCGACGGCTGCGGCGTGGCAAGTCGTAGCGGAAATGCCGCTCCGCTTGCGTTGGGTTCTACTGCCGTTGCGGCGCCCGGAGGACGAGCTGGAGAGGCTGTCAGCAGTTCGCAGTCTCTTGAGGTAACATTTCAACAAAATGCAGCCCACCATTTATCTCGCATTTGTTGATGACTGGGAACTGAGCGGCGATGGCTCAGGCGATCCGCGCGAGTTGCAGTTCGCGCCGATGCGCCAGCTGGTCGAAATCTACAACACGTACGGTGTGCACGGCTCGTTCAATGCCGAAGTCCTGCAACAGCTCACCTTTAGAAAATTTCAAAACGAGCATCCTGAATTGAAAGTGCTGGCGGATGAGTGGGACGACCAGGTTCGCGAAACCTTCCGGCAGGGTCACGACATTCAGCTCCACATTCATCCGCAGTGGACCCGCGCCCAATACCAGGACGGGAAATGGAACTTGAGCGGCGACTGGTCGATTTTGAATTACACCGCCGCAGAAGCGCGCGAATTGATAGCCCGCGGCAAGGAATATCTTGAAAACCTGCTGCGACCGGTTAAGGCCAACTACGCTTGCTATTCGTTTCGTTCCGGCTCGTGGTGCATCGCGCCCTCGCCTTTCATGCTGACCGTGCTGGCAGAATCCGGATTTGTTTTCGATATGAGCATTGTGGGCGGCGTGCGCTACGAAACCCGACGCATCAATCTCGACTATTCGAATTGCGAAGAAGATTTCCTGCCTTATTATCCGTTGATGACAGACGCGCGGCGCGTTTCAGACAAGCCTGAACCGATTGTTTGCATTCCGACAAATCATTTTTACGGTTCACGCCGGAGCACGCTGCAGCATCATGCCCGCAAGGTGGGCGACAAACTGAAGATCGGCAAGCCGGCCGCGAACGCCAGCGCGGACGTTCGCTCAGTGGCAGTCTACGGTCACGAATGGGCCCAGACGGCTCATGATTCTAAATTCAGACGTGTCTTTGATAAAGGCGTGGTTCCGTATCTGAAGGGACGTCATCTCATCTCTGATCTCGCGCAACTCGATTACTCGCTGATGTCCGAGATGCTCGCATCGATTCGTCGTCGCGCGCGGGCGAGCGGGCTCGAAGATATTCCGGTGATTCTCGAAAATCACACGAAGGACTTAAGGAACTTTTCACATATCGAGAGATTCATTTCCGATGTCGCCAACGCCGAGGACATCAGCTGCGTAACGTTAAGTGAACTCGCATATGAGTTAGGGCACGGACGTTTCGCCATCAAGACGCGCGCCACCAAATGAATCGGGAACTGATTTCGCAAGCGTGCAATCTGAGGCTGAACCAGATTCGTGAGCGTGTCATGGCGCTCGATTCCGGCCGCTTTGGCGAAGGCGGCTTCTTCGTGACTTCAATCAGGGAAGTCTTGCGTGATACGCCTGAGGCAAACTCTCGCCTGCAATGCTTTTCCGCGCCGAGTCAGTGGTCCGCGAGCGGTACCGATTGTCTTACCGCATTGCGCGTGCTCGCTTTGCACGGCGCGAATACAAACTCAGCCGAGCCCTATCCCGCGCCGGAGAGATTTCTCGATCAGTTACGATCAAAAGTCGTCGCGCGCGAGACGCTGTTTGATTTGCTGGTCGACAGGTACGTCTGGCCGTTGAATTTCTCTTTCGCTGCCGAAGAGCCGATCCGGGAATTCCTTTTGATGCGGTTGATGGTTGCAGATCGCACGCGGATTGAGAACGCGTCTGCGGCAGCGGTTGATACGGACGAACTGATGCTGAAGCTCAATCTGCTGGCGTTGCATTCAGGCACGACAAATGATTTGAGGTTCCTCGACGCGCTGAACTACTATTACGAGTTGTTGCCCGCGACGTTGTTTCCCGAATCGCAAAACGCGTGGCTAATGGTTTCCTGGCTGGCGCTGTACGCGCGGGCGCTGAATTCCTGGTCGTAATCGCTTCACATGCGCATCGGCATCCTGGCAAATTCGCTTCCCGCGGCGCTGCCGATCTACGAAGAAGTGCGGCAAGTCGCGGGCAGCGAGATCTTTGTGCTGCTGCTTCCAGCCACTAATCAGGTGAACTATCGAAGTCTGCTGCGGCACGCTGCGCGTTTCTTGCTGAAGCCGGGCCGCGTGAGGTCTTTGCAATTAAGTTGGAAGCGAGCCGTAATTCCGCTGCGCAAATCGTTACAGGACGCCGAAACGATCACCAGGCTAAGAGCTTTGCAACTCGATGTCGGCCTGCACAAATCTGGAACTATCTACCGGCGGGAAACGATCGAGAGTTTTCGTCTCGGAATTCTGAATGCGCACATTGGTATTTTGCCGAAGTATCGCGGGCGAAGTGTGATGGAGTGGTCACTGCTGCAGGGCGATCCGACCGGCATCTCAGTTTTCTTCATCGACGAAGGGATTGACACCGGCGAGCGGATCGTCTTTTCGGAAACGGTTGATGTGTCACGGTGCCAGTCTCTCGATGAGGCCAAACAGTATCTTTTCGATCAGGATGCGCGCATGTATCGCCGCGCGATTGAGCTACTTGCCGGCCCCAATCCAGAATTTCAAATCAATGATGGTTCGGGTCATCGTTATTACGTGATGTCGAAGCTCTTTCAGGGAGTCGCTGAGCAGTGCTTGGTGGCACAGACTTCAGTCTGTGAGGACCATCGCAAGAATCAACTGGAAGACACAGACTGAAGTCTGTGCCACAAAATAGAGAATGTGCGGTATCTGCGGAGTCTGGGAGTACGGCGCGGCGCGCGGGAATGTCGGGCGCGAGCTGCTCGTGTCGATGCGCGACGTGATGACGCACCGCGGGCCGGACGACGCGGGCGAACTTGTCTTCGATGATGCGCGTGGCGGATTTGGATTCCGGCGATTATCAATCATCGACTTGTCAGAGGCCGGACATCAGCCGATGCGTGGCTGTACCGATCGCGTGTGGCTGGTTTTCAACGGCGAGATTTATAACCACGCTCAATTGCGCGCCGGCCTTCAGCAGCGCGGACACTCCTACGCCTCACAAACCGATTCGGAAACGATTCTGCATCTGTACGAAGAGCGCGGCCTGGATTTCGTCCAGGACATCGAAGGCGATTTTGCGATCGCGATCTGGGATGCCGATCGCGAACGGCTGGTGCTCGCGCGCGATCGCGCCGGCGTAAAGCCGCTCTATTTCCACCAGGCGAACGGTCGCTTCATTTTTGCCTCGGAAATCAAAGCGATTCTGCAGCACCCGGCAGTCACGCCGGAAGTTAACGAAGAAGCGCTTTATCACTATCTCACGTTTCTGACCACGCCGGCGCCGCAGACACTTTTTCGCGGTGTCCAAAAAATTCCGGCCGGTCACATGCTCGTCATCGAGCGCAGCGGTGAAACGCACCTGACTCAATACTGGGATGCGCTGCCGCCCGAATCTGCGAAGGCTGAAACTTCTGAAGAAGCACATCAGGAAAAAATTCTCGAGTTGCTGCGCGCGTCGATCAAAAAACGGATGATGGCGGACGTGCCGTTTGGAGTTTTCCTTTCCGGCGGTGTGGACTCATCAGCAAACGTAGCCTTGATGTCAGAACTGATGACGCAACCGGTGCGCACGTTCACCGTGGGTTTTCACGACGCGGTTGATTTAAACGAGCTGGACGCGGCGCGCTCTTTATCTCAACGTTACCAAACCGATCACCATGAAGTGATCATTGGCCGGGAAGAGATGGAGAAGTTTCTTCCTGAACTCGTGTTTCACCAGGACGAGCCTATCGCCGATCCGGTGTGTGTGCCGCTGTACTACGTTTCGAAACTGGCGCGCGATTCAGGCACGATCGTGGTGCAGGTGGGCGAAGGCTCAGACGAAATCTTTGGCGGCTACGATTGGTTCGGAACGTATCTGCGCATCGAAGAACGATTCTGGCGTTACGCCGAGAAGGCCCCCTTGGCTGCGCGCCGCGCGGCAGCTGCGGTCGGCGTGCCGCTCGCACAGAAGACTTTCAAAAAGCAGAAAGCCGGCGAGTTGATGCGGCGACTGGGCGCCGATCAGCCTCTGTTTTGGGGTGGCGTCGGTGTCTTCGATGAAACAACCAAGCCGAAAGTCTTGTCGGAGCAGTTGCGCGCGCGCTACAACGGGCTTTCGACGCATGATGTGGTCGCGCGTTATCTCGACACTATCGCGAGTGCGCGCCCGAACTCAGATTTTGCTGCGCGCATGACTTATCTCGAATTAAAACTGCGCCTGCCGGAACTGCTTCTGATGCGCGTCGACAAGATTACGATGAGCACATCGGTTGAAGCTCGTGTGCCGTTTCTCGATCATCATTTGATCGAATACGCGCTTGCGTTGCCACGCGAGTTGAAAGTCAAAGGCGGCACGGGCAAACACATTTTGAAGCGGGCGCTGGAATCGATTTTGCCGCGCGAGCTGCTTTACAAACCGAAGCGTGGGTTTGGCGCGCCGGCGCGCGAGTGGTTCCGCGGGCCCGGAGGCGTGGAACTTGTTCAGCTCGTGATGAACTCGCGGATGCGAGAGCGCAATTTCTTCGACTATAAATTTATCGAGCGCCTGGTGGATGAGCATCGACGCGAACAGAATGATTGGAGCGCGCATCTCTGGTGCTTGCTGAATCTGAGCGTGTGGTACGACCGTTGGATCGGGTAGGCTGAGTGAATCCGACCGCGGCTCTGCCGCCCGATGTGAGGAAAGGCTTTGCCTTTCCGTGATCAATGATTTTTCTTTTTTCTCTCTTTTGGCGAGGCTGCGCCTCGCCAAAAGAGAAGAATGAATAGAATGCCTCTACCGGAAGGCCGGAGGCCTTCCGCACATCAGGCGGCAAAGCCACCAATGTGCTATCAAAGGTATAAAGATGCCAGCTTCAGCAACGGCCACAACATCGCTGGACGAACCTGTCTTCGGCAGCTTCGTCTCGGGCGTGGCCCTGACGTTCGGCACGCGACTGCTGATGCTGGTGGGAGTTTTTGGCTCCGGACTGATCGTTGCGCGTTGGCTCGGCCCTGAAGGCTTCGGTACTTACGCTGTTTTGAATGTCACGGTGGCGCTCGCGTTGCAAATTGGCAGCGCGGGACTGCCTTCGGCGAACACATATTTCATAGCGCGTGATCGCTCGACGGCCGGTCCAATCTGGGCGAATGCAATTGTGTTCGGACTGTCGATCGGAGTCTTGCTCACTATGGTAGTAATGGCGCTGGCCTGGATGAAGCCCGCGCTCTTCGGCGGAGTCTCACTGAAACTGCTGGCCATCGCCGCGGCTGCCATACCGTCTCAGCTTCTGTTTCTCCTGGCTCTCAACGTTTTGTTGGCGTTGGATCGACTTCGTCAACTCAATCTGTTTGACGCGCTGCTGCCGGCTTTGGTGCTGGTCAATGTGGTTATTGCCCTCGTCTTACTGCACCAGGAACTGTTCTTCCTGATTCTTCTGAATACGGTGGCGGGAACGCTTCTGACATTAGTCGTGGCGCTCTATCTTCGGCGAGTCGTTGTGGAGCAGAAACAGTCGCGAGGGATAAGACCGGATGCGCGTTTGTTGAAAGCTATGGTTGCTTACGGCGTGAAGTTCTACATTTCGATCATGGCTGGAGTGATTATCCTGCGCACTGATCTGCTAATCGTGAATCGCTTTCGCGGCGCGGCAGAAGCCGGCGTGTACGGCGTCGCGTCGCAGTTTTCCTTTTTGCTCTTGATGTTACCGGGGGTGATTGCCACGCTGTTGTTTCCGCGCGTGGCCGCATCGCAGGACACCCACGGTGAATTCGCTGTGCGCGTGACCCGTCATGCGACACTAATAATGTTGCTGACGTGCGCGGGCGCGGCCGGGTTAGCGTTCTTGTTGCCTTTTATCTACGGCGCGCGGTTCTCTGACGCGACCGTGCAATTGCTCTTACTATTACCGGGAATCTTTCTGATGGGTTTAGAGTCCGTCCTCGTCCAGCACTTCACCGGCACGGGTCTGCCCATGGCGATCCCAGTTTTTTGGATCGTCACGGTCATTTGCAACATTGGTTTGAATTTACTGGTGGTGCCGAGGTTTGGCGCGCGCGGCGCAGCCGTCACTTCCACGTTGAGCTATGCCCTCATCTTCGTGCTGGTCGCCGTCTATTTTCGCGTGAAGACAGGGCGCAGCGCATCAGAGACTTTCATTCTGCGCATTCATGAGCTGCGCAGCCTTTTAAGGCTTCAGCCCGCGATCTCTTCGCCTTCGAAAGCTTCGTCTTAGCCCGCTCATGAAAATAGCCCTCTTAAATCTGAGCGGTGATCCAAACCGCGCCCAGGAAGAGTTGCAGCGGCGATATCCAGATTCGATAGTCGAGGCGATTAATCGTGATGAGTTTCAGTCCGCCTCAGCTGCGCAACGTGTCCGCACCGTGCGCGCACTCGGTCCGGATGTTTTCGCAGTGGCCACTGAACGTCTGGTGTGGCAGCGTGGCCAGAATGCATTTTTGTTTTTAGGCGCGCTCGCTTCGGCTAAACAATCTGTGATTGTCGACATGTACGGCGGATGGCGGGAAGAAGCGAAGTTGCACGCACTCGCTCATGCGCCGGCGCGGCTCGCCAGAGAGTTCACCACCAGTCGAGCCGCGCTAAAACGCGCGGCCGCCGAGCTCAAAAGACTCGAGGCGGCTATCGATCGCGGAGAACATCGTCAAGCGGATCTGCAGCCTGTGGAGAATCCGAAGATTGTTTATCTGCGCGCTTCACCCGGACCCGGAACGCAAGCGGGTGGCGCGTCGAGTCACATCAACGGTTTCGTGAATGCTGTCCGCGCGCTCGGAGTGAACATTTCGCTAATCAGCAATGACGAGATTGCCGGCATGGAATCCGCGCCCCTCAAAATAATCTGGCCCACGCCGATTGGTTCATCACGCGCCGCATTCGACATCTACAACAATCTGCTTTTCACGGCCGCCGCGATTCGCGAGCTTGAGCAACAATCGCCGGATTTTATCTATCAACGTTATGCGCGTTTCAGTTGGGCCGGCGTGGCCGCGGCGATGCATACAAAGCGGCCGCTATTTCTCGAATTCAACGGATCAGAAGTCTGGGTCGGTCAGCACTGGGACCGGGTCGACAAGTTGGATCTGCTGGCGCGATACGAAAGTCTGAACCTGAAAGCTGCGGCGCGAATTTTCGTCGTATCACAGGTCGAGCGCACGACTCTCTTGAACGCCGGCATCGCCGCGGAGAGAATCATCGTTAACCCAAACGGCGCCGATGTCGAAAAATTCAGGCCGCAGATTGGCGGCGACGAAGCGCGCCGTGAACTTGGCGTCGCGCCGGATGAGACTCTCGTTGGGTTTGTCGGAACCTTTGGACCATGGCACGGGGTTGAAGTGCTGGCAGAAGCAATCAGGCACGTACCTCGCGATGCCCGCATCCGTTTTCTTCTGATTGGCAGCGGCGCGTTACGGGGACGAGTCGAAGAGATGCTCCGTGACGCCGACCTCCTTGATCGGGTGAACATGAAAGGCGTCGTGGAGCATGATGAAGTTCCGCGTTTGCTGGATGCTTGTGACATTCTGGTTTCACCACATGTGCCGCTTACCGCAGGACGTGAGTTTTTTGGCTCGCCCACCAAGCTGTTTGAATACATGGCCATGGGCAAAGCCATTGTCGCCAGCCGTCTCGGCCAGATTGCCGACGTGCTCAGCGATGAGAAAACTGCGCTGCTCGTCGAACCGGGGAACGTCCGCGAGCTTTCTGGCGCTATTATGAAACTGGCTGAGTCGCCCAATCTTCGTGAACAGCTGGGAGCCGCGGCACGTCAGGCTGCGATGCGCGGCCATACGTGGGCACATAATGCCGCGAGAGTACTCGACGCTTATCAGTCGCTGCGAAATGACAACTAAAGAAACAACGCCGGCTTCATCGCAGCTGGCGAAAGATCACTGGAACAAGACGCCTCTCTATATTTCTGAAGAGGAGCGTTATTCCATGTACCCGTGGTTGTACGACGCCGCGGAATTTAGAAACCACGCCGGCGAGCGGGTCCTGGAAATCGGATGCGGAACCGGATCCGACCTCCTTCAATTTGCTAAACATGGCGCCGTCGCCGTCGGCATTGATATAACACCGGAGCATCTGCGTTTAGCGCGGGAACGCGTTGGCCAGTTGGCGGAAGTGCGCGAGGCCGAAGCCACGGCGTTACCTTTCCCAAACGAGTCCTTTGATTATGTGTATTCGCATGGCGTGCTGCATCACATAGAGGCTCCGCGGCGGGTAGTCGACGAAATTTTTCGGGTGTTAAAGCCGGGAGGAAGATTCAATATTCATGTCTATGCTCGTTGGTCTTACTTTACGCTGTCGCGGATTCTGAAGCATGGTCGTAACTGGCGGCTCTGGTTCGAAAACAGCCGCGATCCTGTCCACATCGACTTTTATACCAAGCGAAATTTGCGCCGTCTGTTTTCGCCCGCCCAGCTACAGATCGAGAAATATGAGTTTCGCCGGGCGCCTTTTCTCGCCTCAATGTTCGGCTTTTTTCTGGTGGCGAAAGGTACGCGACCCGTAAGAGGTGACGAAGCCGGCGCCGATCAAACTACTCAGTGACAAAGCGCGTCCTGTTCCTCTGCTTGATTCTTACACTTGCGTTCGCGATCCGCGGGCTCACCGCAAACTTCATCCGTGCTCACCTGAATGATCCGTCCTGGTTCCAGTTTGGGTCGTACGCCATTTTCGATCAGCAAGCGCAGGAAATTCTCGACCGCAAGCAGCCATTGTTCTGGATTGCCGATCCGTCACGCACGGACCGGATTGTTTATCCGCCTGGCTATCCGCTTTGGCTGGGCATCATCTACAAAGTGACCGGTGCTCGATCTCCAGTCGCGACGCAATACGTACAGTTAGTGCTGGACTCACTCGCGGTGTTGCTGGTGGTGGGAATTGGTGTCGCGGCGTTTGGCTGGACGGTGGGATGGATTGCCGGCGTGTTTGCGGCATTGTCGCCACTGCTCGCGTTTGCGGGCGCGACACCCAATGCGGACGCCCCGACCAGTTGGCTTGTGCTGGGCGGAGTATGGTGTCTGGTGATCGCGCTCAAGCGTCGCCGAATTGTTTATGCGATCTTAGCCGGAGCGCTGCTCGGACTTGCTTGCTGGTTCCGGCTCAATCCGCTTTTCCTCTTTCTGCCGTGGGCTCTCGTGCTCGGTTTCCTGATGAAGGAAGCGTGGAGAAAGCGGATTCTGTTTGCCGCGTCGCTGGCGCTGGCAACCTTCCTCGCGATTTCGCCGGTGATTGTTCGCAACGTTGTAACCTTCTATCCGCAAATCGCGCCGACCGGACTCGGCTTCGGCTGGAATTTGCTGGCGGGAATTGGCGAGACCGAACGAGGTGCGGAATTTGGCGCGCCGTGCTGTGACGCTGAAATCATCGAGCAGGATCGTCACGCGATGAATGTCCCAGCGGATGCAGAAGTAGGCTTGTACTTTCCTGATGGCATTCGCCGCGATCGTGATCGCGGCAAGCGAGCACTCAAAATCATCGCAGCTCATCCGCTGTGGTTTGCGGGCATAGCCGCGCGGCGTATCGGCGGCCACTTGAAATACTTTGGCGATCCGGCGCCGCGTCTGGGCACGGCCGGCATCAACGTCACCGGCGCAAAGAGTCTTTCACCGGCGCATCAGGGCGGAGTTCTTGCTTTCGCGGTGAATGTACTCGGCAACATTCAGAGCGTATTTCGCACAGTTGCTTTGCCGTTGATGCTTGTCGGTATCGTGATCGGATGGCGCAGAGATTGGCGGATGACGCTGCTACTGATGATTACAGTTCTTTATTATCTGTTCACGCTCGGGATCGGCCATTCCGAAATTCGTTACGGTTTGCCGATGCAGGCCCTGCTCTTGATCTTTGCCGCTATTACAGTGGATGCGTTTGCGCGCTGGGTTGGCCGCCGGCGGAATCCGGCAGTAGCCCGACTGTAAGGGAGGGCTCGGCTTAACCGATAGAAAAAGTGCCGTAGGCACTTAATATTTATAGAATGTGCAGGCTGTCCCTTTTCTGCGCATCGAGCGAAATGCTCCAGCATTTCGCTCGATGCGCGTTTCCATTGAAGTGTCGTGTAACTATAAATATTTCGCCGCTCTGCGGCGATGATCAGAATGAACGCCAGCTCCCGCCTTCGCCGCTGCAGCCACTTCTGCGCTAACATCTAACTTTCATGGCAACCAATGCGGAAACTGTGAGTGGCTCGCTGCCTCGGGAGATGATGGAGCACACCTATCCGCTGCTCTACGAAGTCGAAGAGCAGCACTGGTGGCACATCGGTCGCCGGCGCATCATCGCCAGTTTCGTCCGAGAGATTTGCGCGCAGATTACCGATCGCACCCCGCGTATTCTCGACGTGGGCTGTGGCACGGGAGCGAACTTGAAGATGCTTTCGCAATTTGGAAAAGCCGAAGGTGTGGACATTTCAACGGATGCGCTCGAGTTCTGCCGGCAGCGCGGACTGGACGTTAAGTTAGGCGCGGCGGAGTCGTTGCCATACGAATCGGGCACCTTTGACCTGGTGACTGCGCTCGACGTGGTTGAGCATCTGGATGACGATGTGGCGGGCTTGCGCGAAATGCGTCGGGTGCTGCGGCCCGGAGGGCGCGCGTTACTGTTTGTGCCGACTTTCATGTGGCTTTGGGGAGTGCAGGATGACGTGAGCCATCATCGCCGTCGTTATCGATTGTCCGAGCTGCGCCGCGCGGTGACCGATGCAGGCTTTGAAGTCGAGCGCGCCACTTACGCGAATATTACTTTTCTGGCGCCGACATTTTTGGGCCGCCAGTTTATGCGCGTCACCGGCATCAAGCCCGACAGCGAAAATCGCATTAACATCGCTGTTCTTAATCCGTTGTTCGCACGCATCCTTGGCGCCGAAGCCACCGTGCTGCGCTTCATGAATTTTCCCATCGGCGTTTCCGGTCTTTTGGTTGCGCGCGCACGCCCTGACTCGAGCGTGACAGAGGGAGCAAGCGCCGGTCGATGAAGCGAAGTGTCCTCGAATACCTCGCCTGTCCTTCCTGCGGCGGCGACATCAAGCTAGCTAGCACAACCGAAGAGGAGGGAATTGAGATCCTCACTGGCCGGTTGGAGTGCACCTCTTGTCGCAAGACTTTTTCGATTGTTCGCGGTGTGCCACGTTTTGCGGACTTGCCCAACCTCGAAGAGGACAAACGAGCAACGGCCGAAAGCTTTGGCTGGTCATGGCAAGAGTTCTCGCAGGAAGATGCGAAATACGCGCAACAGTTTCTGGATTGGATTGCGCCGGTGACTGCTGATTTCTTCGCCGGCAAAGTCGTATTAGAGGGCGGCTGCGGCAAGGGCCGCCACACTCGTCGCATCGCCGGCTGGGGAGCAAAGGACATCGTCGCAGTCGATCTGAGTGACGCGGTCGAGGTGGCTTTCGCTGCGACCCGCGACCTGCCGAACGCTCACATCATTCAGGCCGACATTTTCCATCTGCCGCTGCGCCGAGTATTCGACTACGCCTTCTCAGTCGGGGTGCTGCATCACTTGCCGAATCCGCGTGAAGGCTTCAACTCCCTCGTTTCCAAAGTAAAGTCCGGTGGACATATGTCGGCATGGGTGTATGGCGCGGAAAACAATGGTTGGATCGTCAGCCTGGTCAATCCGGTTCGCCGGGTGACTTCGTCGATGAATCGTCGCGGGCTCTTTCATCTGTCAAAGATTCCGACGGCTGCGATGTACCTGGCGACGAAATTAGTTTACCGGCCACTGAATCGCAGTCAGACCGGCGCCAAAGTCGCGCGTCATCTCTTCTACAACGAGTACTTGAATTACATCTCGCGCTTCAATTGGCGCGAACAGCATACGATCGTTTTCGACCATCTGGTCGCGCCCACTGCGTTCTATATCTCGCGTGAAGAGTTCGCCGACTGGTGGCGCGATGTCGGCGCCGAAGACGTCACCATCGCCTGGCACAATCAGAATAGCTGGCGCGGTTTTGGAAGGCTCTCGCGGTAGCGGATCTTTGCCTCGGCTTATTGCGGCGTCTGCACTCCGGCATTGTGCGAAGCATCGAACACCATGAGCCGTTTCGCCAAGCCGTCCGGAACCGGTCCAGCCAGCCGGTTATAGTCGAGCCGCAGCACCTGCAGCGCGGTCGCACCGGCGAAGTCTGGTATCGATCCTGAAAGTTGATTTCGATGCAGACGAAGATCGGTGAGCTTCTTTAACTTGCCAAACTCTTCTGGGATCGCGCCGGAAAGTTTGTTGTTCGCCAAAAGTACCGCCCGCAGGTTCGGTTCGAGCGTCGTTGGGATGGGTCCGCTGAGTTCGTTGTTGTGCAGGAAAAGTTCTTCGAGCAGCGGCTGGCGCAACAACTGCGCGGGTAACTCACCCGAAATCCGATTGTCCTCGCCGCGAAAGATTTTCAGTTTGGGCGTATTCCAAATCGCCGGCAGCGGCCCCGTCATGTCGTTGGCATGAATGTCGAGGTATTCAAGTTCAGGGAGGGTGGCAACTGAATCCGGCAGTCGCCCGGTGACTTTGTTTCCCTTGATCCAGAGGTTCTTGAGGGCGCGGCAATCACCAAGCTTGTCGGGCAACACGCCGGAGATTTTGTTGAACGAGAGATGCAGCGTGTGCAGACGTGTCAGCCGGCAGACCGCCGCCGAGAGCGGTCCCGTCAAATTGTTGTCATAGATCGTTAGCTGCACGACATATCCGTCCGTATCAGTCGTAACTCCGTGCCATTCGCCCACTGGCCGTTCGCTGCCCCAGAAGTCACGCTCGATCCAATCGGGCCCGCCGAGCGCCTCGTAGAATTCAATGAGGGCACGCCGCTCACTGTCGCGGACCGCCGCATCTTTTGGTTCCGGAAGCGGCTTGGGCGTGGCCGGCTGCGCTAACGCTTGTGACGCACAGAGGCAGAGCCAAGTCAGCACGACAAACAACCCTGCGGTCGAGCCACTGCGTTTCACGGATCCTTTTCGCAACGTTCTCCAGGAGAGTTTCTGGTTCATGCCTCTCTGAATAACTCCAACTCGACAAAGAGTCAACGGGGGCCAGGGTCAACGAGTCCACGATTGTCTCGGGAGACAGCAACACCGGCCGTTGCAAATTTGGATTTTCGAGACTCAGAATACCCGCATGCCGGCTCGATTAAGGCGATTCGTCACACGCGATCGGCTAGTCGCGTCCGGCATCTTCGCGTTCACGCTACTTGTTTTTCTTTTCTCGCACGTTCATCAGGTCACGGATTCGCGTTACTTAATGCTGGTCAGCGAAAGCCTCGTTAGCCACCGCAGCTTCACGCTGGATGCTTACAATCTGCCGCGCTACGAACCGGCGTGGGGAGGTTACTATTTTCGCGACGGCCCCGTTTACCAAATCGAGGTTGCTGATGGACATTTTTATCATCACCTGCCCGTGGGCACACCCGTTTTGTCGGCCCCGTACGTGGCAGTGCTGAATCTGTTTGGAGTTTCGGCGGCCAATCGCGATGGAACTTACAACGAACAAGGCGAAGTCCGGATTGAAGCAAGTCTCGCAGCCATGCTGATGGCGCTGCTGGCGGCCGTCTTCTACTTCACCGCACGACTGTTGTTGCCGGTGAAATGGAGTGTCGTCGTTGCCTTAGGCGGCGCATTGGGAACGCAGGCTTACAGCACGGCTTCGCGCGCGCTTTGGTCGGAAACGTGGGGCATTCTTTTGATTGGCATCGCGATTTTCATGCTACTGCGACATGAAAAGACGCGGCGCCCGCTGAATGCCATCATGCTGGCATCGATTCTCGCGTGGTCATATTTTGTCCGGCCCACTTTCGCGATTCATATCGCGGCGCTGACGATTTACATATTCATTTATCACCGGCGTGTTTTTGTGAAGTACGCGCTGACAGGAGCAGCGTGGGCGGCGTCGTTCGTGATTTATTCGTGGTCACACTTCCGGCATCTGGTTCCGAGTTACTATCGCGCGAGTCGTCTCACCTTCAATAACTTCTCGATCGCGCTGGCGGGAAACTTAGTCAGTCCCGCGCGCGGACTTTTCGTTTATGTGCCGGCGCTGCTCTTCGTCGCATGGCTGCTGTTGAGATACAGGCGACATTTGCAGCAGCGACCATTGGTGTGGATGTCCCTGGGGATCATCTTCGTCCAGGTCATCGCCGTCTCAGGGTTTGATCACTGGTGGGGTGGACACAGCTTTGGCGCGCGGATGACGACCGGACTCGTGCCGTGGTTTGTCCTACTCGGAATCCTGGGCGTGGATGCAATGTTGCGCGCGCGCGAACGCGAGACGAAGCAATCGCGATTTGCCTGGCAAGTGCAAACCGGGACTGGGGCGCTGCTCCTCTTAACCAGCGTAGTCATCAATACGATGGGTGCGATGGCTCACGAAACCTGGTTGTGGAACATCCGGCCGCAGGAAATCGATCGGCATCCGGAACGGCTCTGGGACTGGCGACAGCCACAGTTCCTCGCAAAGTATCTGCCGTACCCACCTCCGCGAAATTTTCCCGCCATCACAAACGAGCGGGTAGAGATGAACGCGCCGGCGGCGGATGATTTTCTGTGGTTCGGCTGGCTGCGAGACGCAGACCAGCAAGTGTGGACAGACTCAAAGGCCGCACTGGTTTTTTCGGCAACACCCGATCGAGATTACCTTTTGCGCTTGAACGTCGCCGCGTTTATCGTCCCGGGCAAGCTGAATCAGCAGAGGCTGAGTTTGCGCTTGAATGATCAACCGCTTTCCACTCTGGTGCTGGCGAACGCGCAGCCGCAAATCTATGAAGTGAATTTGCCGCAGCGTTTCCTGCGAACGCAAAACGTTTTGAAGTTTGAAGTGCCGGACGCGCAGTCGCCGCAAAAGCTGGGCGCCGGCGACGATCCGCGCGCTCGTGGTCTGAACGTGAGGTGGATTGAGTTTCTTCCCGGGAACTAAATCGCTCTATTAAGTCCGGCTGCCGCGTTGACATCAGCAATCCACGCCTCGAGCAAATCCAATTCGCGGGCATCAATCATTTTCATTTCGACTAACGCTTCATAGCAACTTCGCAAGTTGTCATAAATCGCAGCTTCTCCTGAAGCGAGCGGTAGTTCTTCGAGCGTTTTGCAAATGGCGGCGTTGTGCAGATAGCCGGGAACTTCATCGCGAAAATCGCGCAGCAGGTCGTGCACGTTGCGCTCTTGTTCGACAGTGGGCTTTTCAAATAAGACGCCCCAGTCATTGGTCCAGGCAATGCGTTGCGCGATGAAGCTGCGCCAAATGTCTGTCATCCTAAAAGAGCAAAGCGCGGGCAGGTACATCAGCGGAAAGGCTGAGCGCCACCACGCAGTATTTTGTGAGTTGAACGGACACCAGGATTGTTGGCCCAGCGCAACAGAAGGATTGTCGCCGAACGTTTGCGGCAGCGCGCCGACCAGACGATAGACGGCGTCAACGTCAGGATCTTCATTCGCGAGACCTTGCTGAATCGGACAATCAATTTCTTGCGTTGGCAACGCAGCGAATGCGGGCGCCGGATCCTTCAGGTGCTCGAGCGGAAAACCACGCGGCCAAATCTGAGTGTCGGAAAAGTAGCGATAAACATTCAGCCAACCGGTCTTCGTGGCGGTGCGAACCGTCGGCGTTCTATTGCGGGAACGCCAAAAGTCAGGATAAGGATTGTTGTCGTCGTCTGTTTCAACGATTGTCGTCGCGCCGTTGCGCATCGCGATCAGGTACCCGAGGTTCTTGCGCGCGTAGTGACGCGTGGGACAGAGCGACGTAAGTTTGAAATCAAGCGATTGCTGCTCTTCAAGACTATAGAAGCGACAACCTTCAACATGAAAATCGCGCGGACTCGATTCATCGCCGATGACGATGAATTCCCAGCCGTGCTCGACACATCCGCGCGCCAGCCTCTCGAGCGTCGGGTTTGGCGAGGCAATCGTCGTTACGATCAGCGCGATCTTCTCTTTTGCTTCGGTCATAGGCGGCCCGCCAGTCGCAATCTGAACAATCGCCAAAGGTTCGTGACCGCATCCCCCAATGCTTTGCGATTCACACTGTCGCTGTTTACCCGATAGTGAATCGGCACTTCCGCAAAGCGCAGGTTGCGGCAATGCGTGCGAATCTCAGTTTGAAAGAAATGGGCGCGCGAGTGAATGCCTTTCTCCAGCATTTGTTGCAGCGTCGCACGTGAAAACATTTCGAAGCCGCTGGTCATATCTTTCATGCGCGTTCCCAGCAAGAGATTCGCGAGCACCGTTCCGCCGCGACTGACTATGCGGCGCTTCAGCGGTCCTTCCAGACTGCCGCCGTCGCAGAACCGGCTACCGAAAACACAGTCGCGCCCTTCAGCCATGGCGGCAAAGAATCGCGGCACCTCGGCCGGCTGATGGCTGTAGCCTGCGTCAATCTCCAGAATCCAGTCACACCCGGCCTTAATCGCCTCACCATAGCCGCGAATGTAAGCGTCGACCACGCTGCGATTTTCTGGCGCCCAGATGACGTTTAGTTGTGGTCGCTGCTTTTCAAGTTTGCGCAGAATAGGCACCGTGTTGTCTCTGCTCGCTTTGTCCAGCACGGCGAACATTTCGACCTGAGCGAAGCCGGCCGAGTTGCACACGTCGAGCAACTCATTAACGAATTTTTCGGCGAGCGCCTCTTCGTTGGCCATCGGGCAGACAATTCCGAGTTTGAGGTGCGAAAGATCGATCGATTCGCGCGCCGGCGGCGAGATCGTGTTCGATGTTTGTGGAGAGTCGCTCATAAAGCAGGTGCAAGAGTGAGCGCAGATATTAACTCGACAAAGGCCGAAACTCGCAGCATTGTTATAGTATTCGGTACGCGCGCCTCTGGGCGCGCTTGTTTTGGGTTAGCACGCGCGACGCGTGCGTACCGCATTCGAATGCTTCACGGCCATTCCATCATATGCTTTGGCGGAGAGGATTGGTGGTATCACCATCCGCATTCGAAGAACCATCTGATGCGACGCTTCGCGCGCGCCGGCAACAAAGTCATTTTCGTCAATTCGATTTCGATGGGCCTGGCGCCGGTAAAGAGTGGCGAGTTACTGCCCCGCGTCAAGCGCAAGCTGAAGAGTTACGCAAAACTTGCGCGCACGACCGCGGAAGGAATTACAGTGGTCTCGCCGGCCGTCGTTCCGTTCTTTGGCAGCGCCGCTGCGACCGCGACCAATCGCCGATTGCTGAGCGCGCAGATTTCATTGCTGGCCAGGCGCCGCGGTCTATCGCGACCGATTCTCTGGATTGCGATTCCCACTGCAGTTGAAGTCGTTGGCCGGCTTGATGAGTCGCTGGTCATCTATCACGTGTCTGACAAGTACGATGCGAACACAATGGATCATGCGACCGATCCGGCATTAATTCGCAAGTTGCACGAACGCGCCATCGCCGCAGCGGATCTCGTCTTCTATTCCAGCCGCAAACTGTTTGATGAAGTCAGCAGCGGACAGGAAAAATCATACTTGCTGGAACAGGCTGTCGATTTTGATCATTGGGTGCGCGTAAGTCGCGGCGAAGTGCCGGTAGCTGATGCCGTCGCAAAGATTCCCGGTCCGCGCATCGGATACTTTGGCGCGATCGAGCCGTGGCTGATTGATCAGGAACTCATCAAGCAGTCTGCGCGCGAACATCCCGGATGGAACTGGATCTTCATCGGTAATAAATCCCGCGGATTACAGATCGAGGAATTGCCAAACGTACATTTTCTGCCGCCTGTTTCTTACGAAGAGCTGCCGCATTACGCCGCCGGCTTCGACGTGTGCGTGCTGCCCTGGAACACCGAGGTGCCGTTCACCAGTTACGGATCGGCGATCAAGGTCCGTGAGTATCTGGCTTCGGGAAAGCCGGTGGTGATTTCGCCTCTGCCTGAATACGAGTCGATGAAAGATGTCTTACGGATTGGACGGACCCGCGAAGAATTTCTGCGCCTGGTTGATGAAGCGTTGGGTGAGGAGGGAACTGAATTAATGCGTGGGCGGCAAGCAGCGGTGCGCGATGGGACATGGGACGCGCGGGCGGAATGGGTTAGCGGGCTGATCGAAGACAAGCTGAGAGGCAAGAGTCAAGAGTGATGAGTGATGAGTGATGAGTGATGAGTAATGAGTGATGAGTGATGAGTGATGAGTGATGAGTGATGAGTGATGAGTGATGAGTAATGAGTGCGGATTTGAATGATCGAGGACTGCACAGACAATGAGCGAGAGCACATTCTCATTTCACGTTCTTCGCCCTGTTAGGGGCGAAATGTTTATAGACCTCGGTGACCCATAAATTCTAAGCTCCTTTAGGAGCGCCATACGCTTGACAGAACACGCATCCCGCTCCTAAAGGAGCTTGAATAGATCTAATCGCAACGGTCTATAAACATCTCGCTCCTAACGGAGCGACGAATTCCGGCTTATCACTCATTACTCATCACTCATCACTCATCACTCATCACTCATCACTCATTACTCATCACTCATTACTCATCACTCATCACTCATCACTCATCACTGACCTTACTGCTGATTCGAATCGCCCTACTAAAGTATCCGGCCAGCCAACAAATTCCCATCGCGGCAAACGCGAACAAAAAATAGTTCACCGCCAACACGTACCGATATTCGGTGTGAAAGACTGACTGGACGGTGAAGTAATACAGCGGGACAACTGAGAGAATGATCAGCGCCGCGGTGCGCTTGTGCCAAATATTCACGCCGAGGCCAAGGAGCGCGAGCGGCAGAAAGATGGCGGTGATGAACACGCGTTGAATGGCTCGCAATAGGATTCGTGGATATCGCGTCCAAAGAAAACGCGCCGGCCCCAGCTCGTAAAGTTTCAGATCTCCAATATCGAAGCGTGGCGACGTGTTCGCTGCTTCGTTATTCAATTCGAGATTGACACTGGGGCCTTGTGAGACAAATCCCATCTGAATTGATTGCACTGGCTGCACTCCGTCCTTCGTTTCCGCCGGCTCGACGATTTGCGAGGCACAAACCTCACCATTGCTGCTGCGCACAATGAGTTTCACCCGCCCTTGCTCGATGCGAACGGGAAGATCGAACGCATAGTCCATGTTTTGCCGAACCGCGTATGAACCGCAGGAGAATTGTGCTCCATACCGAGAAGCATCACCGGTGAACGTTACTGCCTTGTCGCGGAGCCCCACTGTAATTTGGGCGACTGGATTGTCCGGACGGCAATCATTAAAAAGATCGGCGTTTGTCTTCATCAAAACTGGTTGAAGGGTGGAGGTATCAAGAGAGTGGACAACCGCCGGCGATGTTGAGAGTAATTGCGCCCTTTCCAATTTCGTCATCGATGCGCCGCGCCGCATCATCACCATCGCGAACCAAAACGGATGTGAAGCGATCACGCCCGCGCCGCGTTTCAAACGCGCGCGTTCGCGCTCGACGCCGTCCGGATTGAACAGAGTCCCGTAGTATTCCGGCCGCTGAAACATCTCGGCTTCCTGTCGCATGATTCCCATGTCGGTGTTTGGAATTCCAAAGCGGTTGGATTTGTCGTAGTCGGCGATGCCTTCCAACAGCGTTTGTCCCGCCCCGAGTGACACCGGAATAAACCGATGAAAAACGATCGCGTTGCGCAAGGTGAGCGGCAGAATGATAAGCAGGGCGCCGCAGATGACTGTCAGCGCATAGTGCCATTGTTTCTTTCCGTGCAGCAGCAACGTTGCGGCAGCGATAAAGAGCACCAGCAGAAGGGCGTTCGCGCGCAACCAGCATGAAATTCCGACGAGTCCGCCGACGAATAAGAAAGTCAGCAGCCGTGCGCGTCCTCTCGTTAGTGCCAGCAAGTAAATCGCGAGCAGAATAGGAAACACTGCCAGCGAATCAGGCAACAACAAAACTGAATTCCAGGCGAGCTGCGGCGAGAGAGCAGCGCATGCGCCGGCGAGCACGGCCGGGGCGAGGGCAAACAACTCACCGATAATCAGGAAGATTAAGACTGCGGCCAGACTGTCGGCGACGATCTGAACAAACTGAATTCGCCTGCTTGAGTCAGCGAATGAATTTGTCAGCGCGAGTAGGATCGAATATCCCGGCGGATGTCCCAGGTGGTTCGGATCGGCAAGCTCGGACGACGCACTGAAAAAACCGCTCAGCCCATCTCGCCTGAGGAGTTGCCCCACGCGCTGATACTCTTTGGTGACTTCGCTCTGTACTTTTGCGACTTCAAGACGTGTATCATGCCAGGTGAGCAGGCGCACGCTGAACGCGAGCAGAAAAATTGCGAAGCAAGTAATGACGAGCGTTCGTTGGGAGAGACTGTGCAGTATGCGCCGGGGTTTCATTAACACCTCGCTTCAGCGAGGTGTACCAGAATCAACCTGCACAAGCAAAGCCGTTTCAAGGGCAATAACATACTTGAATAATCAGGAAGTGTTGAGCGTCGCGAACATGAACGCCAAGGGCGTTCACCACCTCCAGCCCAGGGTTGACGCGCGCTAGCGCGGCTACC
>Ga0134126_10000405_pt1 | contig 55706 bp, 49 predicted proteins | sample KB31752_FD_96881 | JGI IMG/M metagenome (GOLD analysis project Ga0134126, IMG submission 96881) | Terrestrial soil microbial communities with excess Nitrogen fertilizer from Kellogg Biological Station, Michigan, USA - KB3-175-2 | ecosystem: Environmental > Terrestrial > Soil > Unclassified ...
CGCTGCTGTGCTCGCAGATTTACTGTACGACGCCGTCGATCACCTTCGGTGCAGACGTCACGGTCGGCATGGTGCCCAGGTACTCGGTGTCGCTCGAGTTGCTCGGATCATGCAAGCCGCCCGAAGGCAGAGTCAGAGGTGTGAGTGTCATGGATGAACACTCTGGCGCGTTGCTGCCGAGGCTCTTGAGCAGTATGGCGCCGTTGAGCGCTTTGACTATCAGGGGCGTGGTCGTACTTCCATCGAGGGAAGGTAACGTCATGGTCGTGCCGTCCGCAATGGAGAACATCGGGACATAGCTCGAGCCGTTGGTGCCGCAGGGCACCGGGCTGTTATCGGTCGGATCGACGCAGGATCCCGGAATGCCGCTGAGATTGCCGAAGCCATTGAACTGCAGCAGGATCGGCAGACCGGAATACGATCCATAGGCGGAACCGGTCGGTACCGTATAGGCAATATTCTGCGGAGGATCGAAGGGTACGACTTTACCGCCGCTCGTCAGCCAGAGGGATTGATTCCACTGGTTGGGTCCGGTCTGCCACGTGTAGTACGTCGTGGGATTGGCCGGCTGGCACACGGGACTGCCCGACATTCCCGGCGGGCAATTGGCGTTCGTGAGTGGCGAGTCGAGGAGCCAGCCTGTCTGGATGCCGTTCTGCGCGTACTGCGAGTTGGACGGGTATTGACTGGCCTGCTCCAGGGTCACCGGCACATTGTTGCTGTCGACGAGGCCCGCGGCAGTGAAGGTGTACGACACCGTATTTGCGGGGCCCGGTGCGCTAAACCACTGGGTATCCGTGCCGTTCGCAAAAGGTGTGGAGGCTGTTCCACCGGAATACGCGGTAAGCGCCGCACCCGTTGGGCACTGATTCAAGCAGTGCAGCGCCAGAGGACCGGTCCCCGGAACCACCGTGGACTGGGTGTAGTAAAATACCGAGTCGCTGGCTGCGTGGGGCGATCCCGTCGGGGGTATGTTGATGTTGCCGCCGTAGGAATTGGCCCAGCCGGAAATCGGCAGGCTGTTGAAGGCACTGGCGTTCACTGTAGCCACCGGATTCAAGCTCGCGGTGACGCAACCGTTATTGCCGCAAGTCTGTGTGCCAACGACCGTGAAATTCCCCGCCGTCGAGCTCCACTGAAGCACCCAGTTATTGAATCCGGTGACGTTCGCATTGCCCGTGGTAAGGCCCGACAGGTCGCCGGGGTAGTTGATCGGGATCCCATCCAGCGCGCCAAGGGTCGCGGAAGACTGTGTCCACTTGATCAACCTGCCGCCGACCTTGTTGAGGCTATAGGTGGTGGCGTTGCCCGGCCGCTGGTCGGCAACCGACACGCCCGATACCGGAGTGCCGTCGGGAATGTCGAAGCCCTGGAAGTTGATTCCCCAGTAGTTGGCGAATCCGTAGTAGGACTGGCCTCCGGAGGTGGCGAGCACCGGGAATCCGGGGTTCGCCTGGTCTACCCGCGTGCCATCGGTAGCGTTGTACGTACCGTATTGCCACACGGCAAGGGACGCATTTGCTTTGGAGCGATCGAAGCACTGGTCATTCGTTCCATCGCTGCGCCGGAAGTTGCTCGGGTTATACGCAAAGTCGAAATTGACGGCGCCGCCGCCATTGCCGTTGACGTTGTCGATGTGCATCGATCCTGAGCCGGATGTGGTCGATGCAGCGGACATCGCGAGCGCCGTGCCGCTGGACTGTGCTCCTGTCTCCAGGAACTTGATCACTCCCGGCGTGGTGGAGTCGATGTAGCCATTGAATCCGACGTTGCCGCCGGACTCACCAATGTAGTCCATGCGGAATGCGCCATAGGGAGGCGCCTGCGCCGGTGACTGGGTGGCGCTCAGGTAGGCGTAGACCTTGAGCGGGTTGCCGTCCTGCGTGAACGACAGCCAGACTTTGGCAATCATAGGATCGCTGTTGGATGCGCGAGTCACATCGACGACGGCGTTGGCGTAGTTGGTCGCCCCCGCCGCGCCGGAGCTATCGCCCTTCGCGCTTTGACACTTATTCATGTCTACCAGCGCGACATAGGGCCCCGCGTTCACCATGTCGCCGGCGTCCATCGACCCGGTCACGCATAACACCATGTTCAGGCTGCCGATGCCCTGCGCAGTCTCATCCTGCACCTGCAGGTTCTGCGGATCGGTGACATACGGGGAATTCGCAGGAGGGGCGGCCTCGGCAACCGCGCTACCACACAGCACTGCGGCAACCGCCGCGCGAATCAGAGTAGTTCTATTCATGGGCAGTGGCTCAGTTGGCTGTGACGACGGAGACGGATTTCGGCGTGGACACCCCGCTGACCTGAGGTGGTGAGCTCGAGCCGCCGGAAGGCGCGGGTGCGCTCGCTGTTGAGGTTGAGCCGCCGCATCCCGCGAGCAAAGCTACGAGCGCGAGCGCGCATGCGCGCTGTGACCACGTTCTCAATGACATTCAACACTCCTAATCTGTGGGGGAGGCAACGCGACGCGGGCGAGCATGGAGTGTTCGGCGGTGCGCGCAAAAGTGGATTTCGCCGGATCTAAGACTTCAGTCTCGATCGGATGCGCGAACTGTGAGCGACAGCAAACACGAACACGGTGCGGGTGCCGCAGAGCACCAGGCACTCGGCCGGGTTATGTCATCTCAGGGTGGCGCGTATGAGCGGGGATTTGGAGACCCGTCCCCGAGATTTGCGCGCCGTCGAAAAGTCCTTTGCGCCAAGCCCGCTTTTTCCGATGTCCCGCCACTTCTAGAGTGAGCACAACATTCAACTCACCCGCACATGGAGTGCAGCACATGCTTGCAGTTCGAATCGACCGTTATGGCCCCGCCGAATCTCTCAGCATCGTCGATGCACCAATACCGGAGCTTAGCGCGCACGACGTGCTGGTCCGCGTCCGAGCTACCGGCGTCAATCGCCTGGATCTGTTGCTGCGCGAAGGCAAGGTCTTCCAGGTGCCTCTACCGCGCATTCCCGGCACCGATTTTGCCGGTGAAATCGTAGCGGTCGGCTCCGAGGTAGACGACCGGCACGTGGGCGAGCGCGTGTTCGCCGCGCCCATTTTGTCTTGTGGACAATGCACGCATTGCCTGCAGGGCGAAGACAACCTCTGCCAGAAATTTGGTACGGTAGGGTCGACCATTGACGGTGGCTACGCTGAGTACGCGAGAATTCCCGCGCGCAACGCTGTGCCGCTCCCGGGGAACATGGACTGGGTGTCGGGCGCAAGTTTCGGTCTGACCTACGCAACGGCCGCAGCAATGCTCCGCCGCGGTCGCCTGGCTGCCGGCGAGGCGGTCTTGGTGCTTGGGGCTAACGGCGGCCTTGGGTTTGCCGCCGTCGAGCTGGCCCATGCATTGGGAACCCGCGTGATTGCCGTCAACAGGGGACCGGAGCGCGGTGCTGAATTGCGCCGTATCGGTGCCGATGCTGTCGTCGAGCCAGGCCCGCAAATGGCACAGGCAGCTCGCGAGCTCACCGGCGGAAACGGCGTTGACTTGGTGTTCGAGCATGTGGGCGCTGCCACGTTCGAACATTCGATCGCCTCACTAGCTCTGAACGGCCGGCTGGTACTCGGCGGTGTTACGACTGGAACCCAAGCGCCTTTGAGCCTCCTGGCCGTTTTCAGCAAGCGGCTCGAGATACTGGGGTGCCGCGGCAGCGGCCGCAAAGACATGGATCGCGTGTTGGACCTGGTTTCGCGCGGAGCGGTGCGGCCGCAGGTGCAGAAGGTGTTGCCGTTGGAACATGCGATTGAAGCACATCGGCTGCTCGAGTCGGGTGGCCTGCTGGGCAAGATTGTTCTCACCGTTTGAGGTGCGCTATGGTTAGACGGTCGTGGACACGCATGTCTCGGAACATCGGGAGTTTCTGGACCGACACTATCCTGCGGGCCGGTTCGTGACTTCAGGCCCCCAGGTACCCCGCATAGGCGGCGTCATCCTCGCTCGCGTGAGCTCGCGGGGCGAGCTCGATGAGATCCTGTCAGAGGATCCCTTCTACCGGGAAAAGGTGGCGCAGTATCAAATCATGGAATTCAGCCCGAATGAGTTCACCGCCGGCGCCAAGGCAGTGTTCGCCCCGGACAGCCCGATCTGAAGCGCCCTGACATGGACATACTTGCAGCGATGCGGGTCTTTCAGAAGGTGGCCTCAACTTTGAGTCTCACGGAGGCGGGCGGCCTGCTCGGCCTCGCACCTTCCAGTGTGTCCCGGCAGATCGACGCCCTGGAGGAGCGGCTAGGCGTAAAGCTGCTGACGCGCACCACCCGGAGGCTGTCTCTGACCGAAGCGGGAGCGGCTTACAAAGCCCAAGTCGACAATCTGCTGGCGGAGTTGGATGCCGTTAACGAGAACATCGCGGCGTTCGGCAACGAGCCCCGGGGCAGGCTGAAGGTCAGCCTCGAGCTCTCGCTGACCGATGACTACGTCGACCTGGTCGAGACGGACACCGATGTGGTCATCCGCATCGGCGCCTTGGGTGATTCGAGTCTGGTCAGTCGGGCACTGGGCCGCTATCGGCGGGTTTTGGTCTGCACGCCGTCGTATCTTGAAGGATGCGAGGCGCCGAAATATCCCGCGGACCTCGAGCGGCACAACTGCGTTCGATACAGGCGCTCCGGCGAACGCGTGGTTTGGCAATTCGTGCGACCGGATACGGAGGAAACAATAGAGCATGCTCCGCAGGGGGACCTGGTCGCCAATGACGTGGAAGTGCTCCTGGGTGCCGCTGAATCCGGGTTGGGTATCGCCATGCTGCCCTACTGGCTGGTCCGAGAGCCTCTGGAGGCCGGAGCTCTCGTTCAACTTCTTCCGGACTACCCTATCGCCAGCACCCTGCAGGCGGCGGGCATTCACTTCGTTTACTCACCCAACCGCCGTCAATCGCGCAAGGTCCATGCCTTCATGGATCATGTCAGCAATCGGGTTGGCCATCTTTTGGCCTGAGCAACCGAATCATCACGGAGTATCTTTTCGATATAACGGCACGCCAGACAGCATCAGCCGCTGAGCCCGTCCGCCGATAATCGTGTCGAAGCGGGCGCGCTCCGGGCTGTAGTCGGGAGGCCCCGCGCGAAAGAAACCGGCGCTGAGGGGCTCAAGGGGCTCAGCGTTGTAGCCCTCTTGCAACCCGCCGATCATCATCAACCGCCCGTCGCGGACGAACACGCGCGCTACAGGACCTTCGGGGCCGTTGTTCTGGTAATGACCTACGAAGGCGGAATACTCCTGCGGGATGGCGGCATGCGCCGGAGCTTTGAGGTCGTTTCGGACATACCAGTGTGATCCGTGTGACACTCCAACGACTTCAGAGTGCTTACCCTGGCCGCGCCCGAAGAAATACGCGAAGCCGTCCGGCTCCGTCGATGGCCCACGGAAAGCGTCCCACCCCATTTGCTCCAAGGGCTGCTCTCGCCCATCTTCCTGAAGAACGAGACGATCGCCGGCTTTGGCAATCTTCAGCGTACCGGCCGTTGCGGCGGCGTCGCCGTCAACGAGATGGTAGATGCCTGTGTAGTCTTGCAGGTGCTGGAGATCCGAGCGCTGTTTGGAGGCCGGCGCAGCTGTCAGGGGCTGGCCATGCCAGGCGGCCTGAATGGACTGTATGATCCACTTCTGCAGCGGCTCATCGATGCCACCATTACCGAGGAAGACAAACCCGAAGCCGTCCTCCATGTGCGCTTCCACTTCGCTCGAAAAGCCTGCAATACCGCCGGTATGGCTGATCACCGTAGCGCCGCTTTCGTGGCTCACCATGAGGCCATAAGCGTAGTTTTCGAGAACCGGCCTGGTCAGCTCCGCGAAGGACTTCTCGGACAGCACTCTTCCTTTCGGGCCCATGCCCCGGTTCAGAATGAACCGCACATATGCAGACATGTCCCCGACGGTGGACACGATGCTTCCATCACCCGCCGCGTACTCGAACCATGGAGCCTCGACATACGAGCCGTCGTAGGGCCAGTGCGCGTAGCTCACCACCATGTGGGAGCGCTCTGCGTCATCGATGACTGCGGAGGAGGATGTCATTCCCAGGCGATCGAGAACACGCCTGCGGATGATCGTGTGATATGGCGCCTTTTCGATGTCTTCCAGCGCATAACCCAGCAGCTGGTAGCCCGTGTTCGAATACCACCAGTGCGCCCCCGGGGGATAGCTCGGCTCGAAGCTCTGGAGCTCGGCCATGACGTATCGGGAGGATGCTGCGTCCGGGAGGTAATTCGGGAGCCCGGCGGTGTGAGACATCAAGTGATGCCCGGTAACAGTTGCCAGTCGCGGGTTGCTCGCCAACGCCGGCAAGTAACGTGTGATCGGCGCCTGTCGATCGAAACGACCTTCCTCTTCCAACTGCAGCAGGGCAATGGATGTGAATGCCTTCGATATGGAGCCGATGGCGAGCCGTGATTCGGCGTTGAGCGGGGTGCGGGCCTTGAGATCCGCGTAACCGTGCACAAACACGCGGCGCAGTCGGGTGCGATCCGTGACGCCCACTACCAACCCTGGCATGGAAGACCTGGCCAGCGCCTGATCGATGGCGGTGTAGGCCTGGGCCAGACGGGCATCCATATCGGCCGGCGCCGCGCCCCCCATCGAGCTGAGCCCGAGAGCGGTGGCGACCATCAGTCCTCGCAACATCAAACGCTTCAAGGTGATGCCCCTGCTGTCAATTCTGAAAATCGTGCCGCACGGTCAACGCTACGTTGAGAGGCTCGCCCACTGCGTTACCGTAGAACAACGTCTGGTAGTTGTTGATGAAGTAGTGGCGATCCAGCAAATTGTGCCCGTTGAGCTGCAAGCTGGTGTTTCCGAAGGCATAGCCGATGCTGGCGTCAACGACGACATACCCGGCGATATTCCTGGTCGAGTCATCGTAGGCGGTCCTCTGCGAGCCGACATAACGAGCGCCGGTACCGAAGGACACCCCTTGCAGCGGGCCTCCCGCCAGCGTGTAGGTCGAGAAGACACTCGCGGTCTGTTTTGGGAGAAATATCTCGGTCTGTCCCACCGTTGTCGGATCGGAGTCCCGCGTCACCTTCGGGTCCAGGTAAGTGTACCCGGCATTCAACTGCCACTGGCGCGAGAGTCGTCCGACTCCTTCGAGCTCGAATCCCTTGTGCGTCAGCTCGCCCACTGCCCGGTAACGATCGAGCCCATCGATCTGGGTATCGAACTGCCCCTGATTCTTCTGCGTAATCCGAAAGGCCGCCGCCGTCAGCAGCAGACGCCCGTCGGCAGAGCGATATTTGACTCCTCCCTCGTACTGCTCTCCGATGATCGGCGGCAGTACTCTCCCGTCGACATCGATGGTCGTCTGCGGATTGAAGGACTGGCTGAAGCTCACATAAGCATTCGTGCCGTGCACCAGCTCATAGATGAGACCACCGCGGTAGCTGATCCGGCTGCCTGAGGTGAAATCCTGGTAATCGCCGTTCTCGATCTGGGTGATCCGCGGCTTTGCATAAGAAGCGCCGCCGAGCACCGACAGATGATCGATCACCTGAAGTACCGTCTGCGCCGAAATCGTCAGGGTCCGCAGGTGTAAATCATTAAAGACCAACGGGCCGGTCAGCGCGGCCGAGTTGAATGCGTTTTCGACTCCAGCCTGCCCCGCGGCGATGTTGATCGATCCAACGTACGGATTGGTTGGATCCGAGCCGGCGTAAGCGCCACTGAACACGGCCTGCCCGGTCGCGGAGTCCGATACTTCATCCTGATACAACGCGGCCAGCGAGACGAAACTGTTCTGCAGGCCCAGCGAGTCGAAATGATAAACACCCGAAGCACCGACGCCATAGTCCCGCTCCCGCAGCCCGGCGCCGCTGAAGTCCTGCACCGCTAGCCCCAGGTTGCCGTCGGAGTCGAGGCCGAAGGAGTACGGGGCCACGCCACGGGTGGCAATCTGGCGATAGTTACCCTTGATGCTCAAATCGAGCATCTCGTTGGGATGCCAGGTCAGATCGCCTTCGCCGTGATAGACGTCGCTGCGCAGCTCCATTTGCCTGGTGCCGATGAAGAAGGATCGCGGCAGCGGCGCTGGCGAGCCATCGGCCTGGGTGGGTATGCCATCGAATCCCGTGCGCACGTGGCGCTCGAATCCCGCATGCAGGTAGGCAGTCAGAGCATCCAGTCCCGACCAGTTGAGGCCTCCGTACAGGACAGTTGAGGTATGGCTGACATCGGTCATGAAGCTGTCGCCCTGATCGCGAACGACGATGCCGATACCGCGCAGAGTCTTCGCCGGATCCAGAGCGCCGGCCACCTGCCCTTCCAGGCGGTAACTGTTCCACGAGCCGCCTTGCACCGAAACATAGCTGGGGGTGGTGCGAGTGGCGCTCTTGCTCACAAAGTTGATCATTCCGCCGGCGCTGGAGACGCCATAAATGACCGAAGAGGGGCCTTTGACGATTTCCAGCCGATCGATGATGGCGTAGTCCGGCTCGTAGCTGGTGCCGCTCAGAGTTCCGACGTTCAGGCCATCGACAGCCTCCGCGGCGGCAAAACCCCGTAACTTCACCTGCGTTCCAAAGCCTTCCTGATTGCCCACGTTGAGCGCGCCGGGGGTGTATTCGGCTATATCGCCGAGTGTCTTCAGATCGGCAGCCTTGATGAAGTCCTCGCTGACCAGGCTGATGGATTGCGGGACCTTCTCGATCGGTAACGGCAGGTTCGTCGTGCCACTGGTATCCACGCTCAGGAACTCATAGTGGCCGCTGATGACAACTTCCTGCAGAGAGTCGGCTGCCGGTGCGCTGGGGTCAGCCGCCATCGCCTGGTGAGTGGCAAGAGCGGAAGCAAGAGCCAGAGTCGCGCGCCGGCTCACGCCAATGTACCCATGTTTCGCAAGCTTGCGCATGCAGCCCCCAAGTTTTGTGTTGGATGTGGTGTGCCGGTTGGTCTCCTTGCCCGCGGTCCGTTCCGTGTCGACTGCCGATCCGGATCAATCATGTCACCAAATTTGCGTATATGCAAATTTATGGCCGAGCTCGTTTCCGTATACGCAAATGAGAGCGAGGGCTCCGCCCAAGGAGGGATTTTTGGGGTTAGTCCGAGGGTGTGGAGCGGCGAATCGGGCGCTTTGCCGACCGGCCGACGGGAGCCCGCTTCGGCGCGGTCGCGCTGGGCCGCCCGCTGCCACTCGCGCGGCTGGTAGCGGTCTGCAAGGACTTCGGCACGGTGTTAATCGACAGCGCGCGGCACGGCGTCTCGCTATGCGAGACATAGGCGTGCCCCATACGGCTATCGAAATAGACCGATTCGCCGGCCTTCAGAATCAAAGGGGAATAGCACTCAGTATGCAACTCCAGCTCCCCATCGATCACGTACAGGAATTCTTCGCCCTCGTGATGCATGAACGGGCCGAATTCCTTCAGAGTGCGCGCCCGGTACTCACACAGGATGGGAGTCATCTGTTTGTTGAGCAGGTCGGCGCTCAGATAGCGCAGCGTATGGTTGGCCATGGGCACGGTTTCGCCCTGGCCCTTGTGATTCACGCTGCGCCGGCCCGGCTGCTCGGCATGCTCCGCGGCTGCGGCGCCGGTCATCGACAGCAGCTGAGTCAGGTCGATCGACAGACCGTTGCTGAGCCTCAGAAGCAAATCGTACGTGGGTGAGATCTGGTCGTTTTCGATCCGGGACAGCGTGGAAGGCGGAATCCCGGTCCGATTGCTTACATTCACCAAGGTCCAGCCATTGCTCTTGCGCAGGCTCTTCAGCGCGGTGCCGGGTCTAGCGGTTGACATGCTTCGGATCTTACTGCGAAGCGGTTAAGCTGTGCGAGAGGCACCTCTTTTGGCGGGAGTATTCAACTTGACGAGAAAGTCCCTTGTATCTGGAGCCGCGCGGTCGGTCGCGGGTCGTGCATTCGCGCTCACCACCCTGATTGCCCTAGGATGCTCGAGCGCCGCGTGGGCAGCGCAAAAACAAGCTACCGCACCCCTCAAGGTCTACATCTCCGTCGACATGGAAGGCATCGCCGGAGTGGTCACCGCCGATCAGCTCCTGCCGCAGGGGTTTGAGTACGAGCGCGCTCGTCACTTCATGACGAACGAGACGCTGGCGGCCGTCCGTGCGGCGAAGGCCGCCGGCGCTACGGACATCCTGGTGGCTGACTCACACGGTAACGGTGAGAGTCTCCTGATCGACGAATTTCCCCGCGACGTGCGCATTATCCGCTCATGGCCGCGGCATGGCGGGATGATGGCCGGGCTGGATTCGAGCTTCAACGCCGCGATCATGATCGGCTACCACGCTTCCGCGAGCAGCGGCGCCGGCGTGCGCGCCCACACAATCTCCAGCGCTACGTTCACACGTATTGCCATCAACGGGCAGGACGTCAGTGAAGGCGCTCTAGGCGCGGCGCAGGCTGGCGCCTTTGGCGTGCCCGTTATCTTCATGTCAGGCGATAATGTTGCGACCGCTGAATTGCGCGACCGAATCGGCGACATCGTGACTGTTGAAACCAAAAAAGCACTGAGCTTTCATTCCGCGGACACCCTGACACCGGCGGAGTCCGCTGCGCGCATCGAAGCGGGCGTGCGCTCGGCGCTGAGCCGACTCCACGAGTTCAAGCCGTACGTGGTCACGGCGCCGGTGACTCTGGAGATGAGCTATAAAAACTATGCCGCCGCAGAGATTTTCAGCTACCTGCCCGGGATGCAGCGGGTGGGCTCGCGCACCGTCCGTTATGTTGCCAAGAGCATTGCGGAGGCCGTGGACACCATCATGGTAGCGGAGTCGTACAACCCCGACGTCAGTCCCTAAAAAGACCAATCTGAGCTCTCCGTCACCCAACTGATGCCGGCTCGCGCCTGTCCGCCTCAACACGCGGACAGGCGCGCCGGCGCGCCGTGCTGAAGCTCGCGGCGTTTGAAGTTCCAGCGATGTTGGATCTGGGGAACAGGAATAGCCTGTCGCCCCCACCCGCCCGTGCACGCCGCTGCAGTAAGATGCCGCGCGTCGCATCACTTGTAGGATTCCAACAGAACTCACCACGCCTGACAGGGAGATCTCGCGATGACAGGATCCAACGCGCGTCGGCTGCTGGCCGCAGCCGGCACTACCTCGACTTTTGCTTTCACTTTGCTCATCAGCGCGCACGCTGCGGCGCAAACGGCACCAGCCGCCGCCACGGCGCATCCGCTGCATGTCGAGTTGAGCAACGTGCCCACGCTCACCACGCCGCCCAGCACTTCTTTCTGCCTGCAGAACTTCGGCATTCACTGCTATCAGCCGGCCCAGTTCGAGCTCGCTTACAACCTCGCCCCCCTGCATCAACGTGGCATCGACGGCCGCGGCACGACCATCGTGATCGTGGACTCCTTCGGTTCCCCGACCATCCAGAACGACCTGCATGTGTTCGATCAGACTTTCGGCTTGCCTGACCCTCCCAGCCTGACCATCCTGCAGCCCGCGGGAACAGTCCCGCAGTTCGACCCGACCAACTCGGTTATGTTGGACTGGGCGACGGAGACGACCCTGGATGTGGAGTGGGCCCATGTGTTCGCCCCTGGCGCGAACATTGTGTTGGTTGAGACGCCGGTGGCGGAAACCGAAGGCGTCACGGGCTTCCCGGAGATCGTCAAGGCCGAGAACTTCGTCATCGATCATCACATCGGCGATGTGATCAGTCAGAGCTTCGGCGCGACGGAGGAGACCTTCCCGACGCCCAAGTCGATCCTGCAGCTGCGCAGCGCGTACTTCAATGCGCTCTTCCACGGCGTCACGGTGGTATCAGGTTCCGGAGACCTCGGCGCTACCTCCCAGGAGCTCAACCAGACAGACAAGTTTCCGATGCGCGTGAACTCGTGGCCCTCGTCCGATCCCCTGGTGACCTCGGTCGGTGGCACGATGCTGACATTGAACGATGCAGGAGTGCAGCAATCGCCGGACGTCGTATGGAATGACGGCGGCGGCAGCGGAGCCGGTGGCGGCGGCGTCTCAGCCGTGTTCGAGCGACCTGACTTTCAGGACCACGTGCGCAATGTGGTCGGCCGGCAGCGTGGCACCCCCGACATCAGCCTGAGTGCGGCTTGTGACGGCTCGGTGGTGTATTACTACAGCTTCCAACCGGGTCGCGCCGGCTTTCACCTCGTTTGCGGTACCAGCGAGGCAACGCCTGAGTTCGCGGGTATTGTAGCGATGGCTGACCAGCTGGCCGGCCACCGGCTCGGGCACCTCGGCCATGCGCTGTACGACCTGCGCAAGCGCGATCTGGTCGATGTGACTCAAGGAAACAACACCTTTGGTCCCTTCACCAACAGTGACGGCAAAACCACCACGGTGGTCGGATTCGACGCGGGACCGGGCTATGACCTGGCGAGCGGGCTAGGCACCTTGGACGCCAACGCATTCGTTCGCGCTCTCGCACGCCATGACGAGGATCGCGACGCAGATCATGACGGAGACGACCAAGACCGAGACTGACCTGGATAGGCTCATCGACCGTATCGGTGAGCACTGCTGATATCTGGCTGTATTCGGGCCGTTGTGTCGCTACCTGACACAGCGGCCCTTTTTATTGGGCGCGGCTGCAGCAGTGGTGCACATGTTCCGTACTGGCGCGTGTCGCGGGCTATTTCCGATGTAGTGCGGCAGGGGGACGCGCAGAGATAGACCCGCCTTGGAATTCGTATTAAAAAGCGCCTGCTTAGACCAGCGCCATCTCAAAAATAGGGGTAGTCACATGATCACAATCAAAATTGACGTCCGCGACGGGAAAATCGTTTGTGGCGGCCACGGGGGCCACGTTCGCGCGGCTCACCAGTCGGTCATCACCTGGACGAGCACAGGCGAGGACAAGAAGTTCCAGCTCGAATTCTCCCGGCTAGGGGTCGAGACGGCCGACTCCGGCGTGAACCCCGGGGACTGGCCGTTCCAGGAGCCCGCCCCTTCGGAGCCAGTCAACACCTTCAAAGGGACCTTGAAAAAGCTGGCCGCGGACGGCTTGCCGCCGGTTTATAAATACAACGTCAGAGTGGGCAAGCTATTCCTCGACCCCATTGTCATTGTGGACCGATAGTCGATCACGAGGTCGTGAAGCGTCCAGGGACGAACTACGCGATGGCGGGGACGAGCGCCAGGTCTGCGAGTCGCAAGCTCGCGGACCCACGAACTATAGTGTCCGGATGGCGACCCTACGTACACTCGGTATACTGATTCTAGCCTGCGGACTGACTCAAGCCGCTCGAAGCGCGGAAAGGCCTTCGAGCGGGGTCGCAACGACCATGCGAGCCGCCGCCATTGACGGCCCTGGTGATTCCAGTGTGCTGACCCTGCACACCCTGCCAGTACCCAAACCCGGCGCTAAAGAAATTCTGATCGCCCTGGAAACGGCTGGAGTCGCGATCTGGGACGTTTCCATTCGCCGCCACCCGGCCGGGATTCAACACTCGAGCTTTCCTTTGGTGCTGGGAACAGATGGCGCCGGAACTGTCGCCGCGCTGGGATCGGAGGTACACGGCTTCAAAGTCGGTGACCGCGTCTACTCCTACAGTTGGGACAATCCCAAGGGCGGCTTCTACGCCGAATACGTTGCGGTAGCTGCCGAGCGAGTGGGTCATGTACCAAAGGGGCTTGCGCTCACCGATGCCGGCGCCCTCGGAACTACCGGGCTGACGGCGCTGCAGGGTATCGATAATGCCCTTCACGTGAAGCGGGGCGAGTCGATCATCATTCACGGAGCATCGGGTGGAGTTGGTAGCCTCGCGATCCAATTCGCGAAGCTGCGCGGTGCACGGGTGCTGGCCACCGCTAGCGGCGAGGATGGCGCGGCGTTCGTGAAGAGTCTTGGTGCAGATGCCGTAGTGGACAGTCGGACCGGGGACATCCGAGCGGCGGTACGCGCTTTCGCTCCTAACGGGGTTGATGCCGTCCTGGGGCTCGCGGGAGGAGAGGCGCTCGAGCACTGTATCGATGCGTTGCGGCGCGGGGGTCGCTTGGCCTATCCGAACGGAGTCAATGCTCCCAAGGCGCGCACGGGTCTTACCCCTGTTTCCTACGACGCCGTCTCCGAACCGGCAGAATACGAGGCCCTCAACCGTGCCGTCCAGGAAGCTCACCTGCGGGTTCCGATCGCCGTTGAATATCCGCTCGCGGATGCGAAGTTGGCTCAGGAGCGCGTTGAGGCCGGGCACGTCCTCGGCAAGGTTGTTCTGCACATCCACTGAGGACGCCGACTATTTCGAGCACGCCTCGAGACGTCGCCGTAGAAGCTCCCTTTCCGCGTGAGTCGGCGCTGCGCTGAGGGCACGCGTCAGGTGTGTGGTGGCGCGCTCGAGATTTCCGCTGCGGCGGTAAAGCTCGCCTAGCGTTGCATCCCAAAGATAATAGCCGAGGAGCCAGCTCGGTGGGTTGAGCGCCTCGAGCAGAGCGAGTCCCGCACCGGGCCCTTTCCACTCGGCAATGGCGATCGACCGGTTCAAGGTGTGGATGGGCGATGGAGCGATACTGTCCAACATCTGATAGAGACGCGCGATTTCGGCCCAGTTCGTGTCTTTGTAGGTCGGCGCGAGACAGTGCTCGGCGACGAGCGCGGCTTCCGCATGATATCTGGTGAAAGTCTCCCCGCGAGCCGCGCGATGCAGGTAAGCGATTCCGACATGGATCAGATCGCGGTCCCAAAGCGAGCGATCCTGATCCTCCAGAAGCAGCAAGCCGCCAGCGCCATCCACACGAGCATCGAAGCGCGCCGCGTTCAAGTACATGAGCGCGAGTAACGCGGCAGTCTCGGGCGCTGATCCGACCGGATGCTCTTCGAGAAGCCGGCCTAGCCGGATTGCCTCCTCGCATAACTCATGACGGATCACCTTGTCTGGTTGGGCGCAGCTGTAGGCTTCCGTGAAGAGCAGGTAGAGGATTTCGAGAACCGCGGGAAGGCGACTCGTGAGCTTCTCCATGCCGGGCAGCTCGAGCTCGCCGACGCCGCGCTCGCGCAGCCCTGCACGGGCCCGCTGCAGTCGCTTGTAGATCGCTTCAGGGCTTTGGAAGAGCCGCAGCGAGATCTCCTCGACACTGAATCCGCAGAGAATCTTCAGCGCGAAGACGATCTGCGATTCGCGCGGGATCTCAGGATTGGCGCAGACGAAGAGCATTCTGAGCTGGCCATCCCTCACCTCGTGCTCCAAATAGACCGCCTCTTCCGTATTAGCCTCAGACGCAACTTCCTCCGCGTTGTCGACGCAGGTGCCGGCGCGTCTCTCGCGCCGGAGCGCGCCGAGCACTTCATTCAGGGCCACCCGGTAGAGCCATGCGCTCTTGTCGTCCGGCAGCCCGCGCTGAGACCATGACTGCATCGCGCGGAGCAGCGCCGTCTGCACGGCATCCTCGCAAAGCTCCACGCGATGCACGCCGAAGCGGCGCGACAATACCGAAACCAAACGCCCAAACTCATGCCGGAAGTAATGTTCCGGAAGCGCGGGCGCAGGCCTGGAATCGTCCATGGCGTCAGTAGTACCCCAGCTCCCGGATCTCAACGCTGGCGCCGGGTATCATGTTGATTGGACACTCCTTGGCAATCTCGATCGCGCGCGCCAGCGAGCTGGTCTCGACGAAGGCGTAGCTGCCCATGACTTCCTTCGCCTCGACGAAGGGGCCATCGGTCACATGGCCTCCCTTGACGACGGCTCCCCCGGGTTTGAGGCCCTCGCCTGGAATGACCTCCTTGTCGAACTTTGCCTTCCAGGCGCTCCAGGCAGCGTATTGCGCCTGCATTTCTTCTGGCGACGAGGGCTTCGGCGATGCTCCTGCCGGGAAGCGGTAGAGATACAGAAACCTGGTCTTGGTCGTGGACATGCGTTGCTCCGCGTGGGTCGCGCCGGTCGATGGGCCGGCTGTCACCCCAAAGATGCTCGAGCATGCTCCGATTGGACGCAGCGTCATAAAAAATTTCGGGCGGCCTGTCCGCCGCCGGACCGCAGGCTACGCAGAAGGTACGGTTCTACGTGCGCTAATACGGCCGCGACTGCCCGATCACTGAGTCGATGTTGCCAGAGGCAACGGCAGGCGCATCTCGAAGATGGAACCGGATCCCTTGGTCGGCGAGCGCAGGCGCACGATTCCGCCATGCAACTGGCTGACGTGACGCACGATTGCAAGGCCCAGTCCGGAGCCTTCCTCATCGCTGCGGCCGAGCCGGTCGAATCGATTGAACGCTCGTGAGCGCAACTCGGCAGGGATGCCTGGACCATCATCACCTACGACAATCACCGTTTCATGATCCTCGGCACGCGCGACCACCTCAATGCGAGCCCCAGGGGGTGTGTAGCGAATCGCGTTGTCGATCAGACATTCCACGGCCGCTTCGAGCGCATCACGAAAATACAGACGCGGCAAATCGTCCAGCTGTAGCGAGAGCCGCTGACCTCTGGCGTGGATTCTTTCCAGCTGGTTGTCGGTGATCTCCCGGATCGTTGCCGCGACATCGCCTGACTCGGGATGAAATTGATCGGATGCCGTATCCAGCTTACTCAACAGCAGCAGTCTGTGAATGACGCGCGCCGAGCGCCTGATGCCCGATTGCAGGGCCGCCGCGGCCGTGCGTCTGCCCGAATCGTCGGGCTCCGAGATCAGGACATGAGCCTGCGCGCCGATGGCGGCGATGGGGGTACGCAACTCATGAGCGGCATTGGCAACGAAAGCCCGCTCGGTCTGCAGCAGACTACGAAATTGCGACAACAGCGTGTTGAATGCGTCAACGATCGGCAGCAGCTCGCGATAACCGTTTTTGGTTTCCAACGCGCTCAGGTCGCCCGGTGCGCGGTGCGCAATCGAGCCGGCCAGGCGCCGTACGGGCCGCAGGGTGAGCCGCAAGGCTATCGAGGAACCGACCAGGAAGCAGCCCACCACCACCACAATCTGCCAACTTACCCTGAGCAACATTTCGCGCACGAGGTGGCGGGTGTGATAGTTGATACCGACGGCCACGGCGATCGTATGGTCCGGAGCCCATGCGGCACCGACGTACCAGCCCGAGTGCTGCAGCGTCTTGCCGCTCGCCAGAGCCTGGGATGAGATGCTCGCCGGCCAAGACACGATGCGCGACTGCGCGACTACTACGCCGTCTGGCCGCCACACCTGGAACTCGAGATCGGCACCAGGCGCGTCGAGTGATTCGGCAGCCAGATTCAGGGCATTTTGCGCCATCAAACCTGTCCGCGCCCGATCGGTGGGGCGGTCCTCCAGGCGGCCGATCCAGCCGGCCAGGTGGAGCGGCCAACGCAGCACACCACGCTCTCCGACGAAGGACTCATAGAGCTCATGCACGCTCAGGCCTAACATCGACAGGCAGAAAGTAGCCAGCTGCACCAACACCAAGCGTCGGAACAAGGAGGGCGAGGCGCGCTGGATACTCATTGCTCCAAACGATACCCGAGACCGCGACGGGTCGAGATGCGCTGGCTGCCCAGCTTGCGGCGCAGGCTGTGTACTTGAAAATCAAGCGCCGCCGGTGAGCCGCCGTCCCCCATACCCCAAACGCACTGCATGAGTTCTTCCCGGCTGGTCGTGCGCCCACGATGGCGCGCGAGCGCCAAAAGCAACTTGAACTCGGTCGGCGACAGGTCGATGCGCTCTTGATCGAGAGTGACGGACTGCTCAGCTACATTGATGACGAGCGAACCGATGGTCCAACACGTGCTGGCCTGCCCCGCGGCACGCCGCGCAATGGCATGAATACGCGCTATCAACTCGGGGACTTCAAAGGGCTTGACAATGTAGTCATCAGCCCCGCCATTGAGACCGCGCAAGCGATCGTCCAGACCGCCATACGCGGTCATGATGAGCACGGGAACGGAATCCTGGCTGCCACGCAATGACTCGAGCAAGCTCAGTCCATCGCCATCCGGAAGGCCTAGATCCAATACAATGAGTGCCGGCCGGAAGGCTCGCACACTCTCTCGGGCTTCCCGCAGCCGCCGAACCCAAACCGATTCCAACCGCGCCAGCGCAAAGGCGCGATTCAGCGCCGTTCCCAGCTGCAGATCATCTTCAACCAGGAGGACTTTCACGCCTGTGCCTCTCTTCCGTGCGACCAACGAGAGCATTCTGCCATGGCCAAGCCACGTGCGGCCATCATGACAGCCGCACCTCTAAAGTTAGGCTAAGAGTTGTTACCTATGATTGCGATGACCGCTGAGCCAGCCCGCTCGGTGGTCCTGTGTGGATGCGGGCATAAGGAAGTGGTAGTGGTTAGGAGAAACCTGGGAAGTGCGGTGTCACTCGCGTTCCTGTCCGCATTCGCGCGACAGGCGATGGGACAGACCTATTTGTTTGCGGGCGCCGGCGGCTCCACCAATCACCTGGAGCTGGTGCGGAATCATGACAGGCATGACGACTTAAATCTGGACCATTTCCGCGATCGCGGAAACTCGGCGCTCCTGAGCTTAGGCGTCGGCACACACTTCGAGCCATCGCTGCGAGCCGAGATCGTGGTGTCATATCGCCCCGAATACGGCAGCAGCATCGCTGCGGATCGGGTTGCTTTGATCAACGGATCCCGCAGCCGCCTGCAATCCGCCTCGACCATTGCCTCGCTGTACTACGACTTTCCACTCGCATCGCGCTTCAAGCCGTACGTGGGTGCCGGAGTCGGGTTTTCCCATAACCATATGCGAGTCGATTCGATCGCACTGCCGGGCACCAATGCGACAGGCGCAAATATTGGATCGAGCAATCACTTCGCCTGGCAGGCCGGCGCCGGCGTTGCGTTTGAAGTCAACTCACAGATAGCGGTCGACCTCGGCTACCACTATTTCGACGGCGGCAGCGTGGGGCTCGATCAAACCCTACACGCGCAGGAGCTCCAGCTCGGTGTCCGACTGACTATCAGGTAGGTCAATGTGAGGCCATCTCGTCCAGGGTGCCGTCGGACCAGCGCGTCACGGGCACGAAGAAGACTGTCTGCGGCTCCAGCGCGGCGGCATCAGCGAATACCGCGGAAGCCTTGCCGATGTTGGCGCCCCATGCGGCCGCCGACGTCTTGGGCAGGTAGAACATCAAGTGCGGGTGCCAATGGCCGCGCACATCGTCGCCCAAATAGCCGTCCTTGGAAAGCATGTATGCCATCGAGCCGATATCGGGCGGAGGGATCTCGTGAGCGGCCAGCGCGGCACGAGCTCGCTCGAGCATTACCTGCCTCGAGGCTCCGGCCAGGGCCCATTCGGTCCGTTTGAGGTAAGGAGGCAGAATCGAGTGCGCCGCCGCCGCATTGAAACAGACAGGCGCGCGCAGTTTCGGATTCCAGAAGTCGGGGCTATCGAAGTTGTTGGCCCAGGCGCGCATGACCATGCAGACGAACCCGCTCTTTCCCGGCACCGCGCTCCGGTATCCCTTTGAGCCAAGAACCAGGATCTCGGCATTCACCGCCACCGCCTGCGGCGCGGCGCTGCGCGCCACGGCGATCTCATCGGTAGCGCTGGAGGAAAGATATTGCACCACAGGTGCCATGGTCGGGTAGGTAGCAGCCGGGGGCTCGGCGGACATCACGTCAGCGGCGCCGCCGCAGCTGCAAAGCAGCATCGTTCCGAGCCCGAACATCTGTCTGAGGTTCATGAGCAGCCCTCAACATGACACTTCACCATACGGTGAAGTGTCATGCGGCCGCGGAGTCTTGTCAAGGTGGCTGCGGGCCTTCGAAATGCTGGATGAGCTTGTCGAGTGAGCCATTCCAGCCGGCCTCGTGACTGCGCCGTGACTCTTCGTCGTGCAGCAAGGAATGAGTGAAGGTCAGCTCGGTGCCCCCGGGGATGGCGCGCAGCTGGATCTCAACCCGGGACTCGCCCGGATCTTCCTGCCCGCCCAGCCAGCGCCAGCTCAGAACGACCCGCCTCGGCCGGTCGACCTCCAGGTACTCGCCGCTGCTCTCGTGTTCGCTGCCATCGACAATGCGGAACCGTACACGGAAGCGACCGCCGACTCGCGCATCGCTCTCGGCGATCAGCACAGGACCTTCGTCCGGTCCCCACCAGTGGCGGATTCCCTCCGGTGTCACCAGTGCATCGAACACAATCGACGGACGCGCCGCGATCCTTCGCACCAGTGTCAAGCTGGTCATGGTGCACGCCGCTTGCGACTCACTCTGGCGGCGGCTTCCTTGGTTTCAGCGTAGGCGGTCAACCGATCCAGGCTCACTGACCAGAACCGTTCGTAGCGCTGTAGCCATGCCAGAGCGTCTTTGATCGGCGCAGGAGTTAACCGCACTGTCACGGTACGTCCGGACTTCGACCGGGCGATCAAACCTGCCTCCTCCAACACATGCAGATGCTTCATCACGGCCGGTAGTCCGATGGGGAGGGGTTTGGCGAGCTCGCTCACCGTGGCCTCTGCGCGTTCCAGTCGGACCAGGATCGCACGACGCGTGGGATCAACCAGGGCCGCGAAGGTACGGTCCAGGCTCTCAGTATGGTTCACCATGTAGTAAAGTGTACCGTAATCGTTGCGCTGAATCGCGCCACATTTGTAACTCACTGCGCTCGATGGCCCATGCCAAGCTGTCTCACAGCGTTGAGCAACAGGAGACTGCCATGACCACAACAAAAAGTACTCAGGACCAGAACGGCGGCCAAGCCGCGTTACGCACCCCGCCCGTGGTCTCTCCGGAGGCCTGGGAGGCGGCGCGAGAGCAAATGCTGGTGAAGGAAAAGGCATTTACCAAAGCCCGCGACGCCTTGGCTGCCGAACGACGGCGGATGCCGTGGATGGCTGTCGAGAAATCGTACGAATTCGAGGGCCCCAACGGTAAGGTGAGTTTACTCGACCTGTTTGAGGGTCGCCGTCAGCTGGTCGTCTATCGCGCCTTCTTCGAGCCCGGTGTATTTGGCTGGCCGGAACACGCGTGCCGCGGTTGCTCACTGGGCGCCGATCAAGTTGGCCACCTCGCCCATCTGAACGTTCGCGACACCACTCTCGCCTACGTCTCACGTGCGCCGCAGCCGGACATCGCGCGCGTGAAAGCGAGGATGGACTGGAACATGCCGTGGTACACCATCACCGACAGTTTCGACAAGGACTTCGGTGTCGATGAATGGCACGGACACAACGTCTTCTTTCGCGACGGCAAACGTGTGTTCCGCACGTATTTCATCAACAACCGCGGTGATGAGGCGATGGGGACTGTCTGGAGCTACCTCGACCTGACACCGCTCGGCAGGCAGGAGACTTGGGAGGACTCGCCTAAAGGTTACCCGCAGAGTCCGCCGTACAAGTGGTGGAACTGGCACGACAACTACGAGGCTGAATCCTCACCTAACGCCAGATGGGTCGAGGTTTCCGACGCTGGGGAAGCCGCCTTCCGCAAGGACAAGTGAGGCATATCGCGAAACCGGCGTCGGCTCTTCTGGGTTGGCGGAGGGAGTTGGCGGAGGGAGCCGGCGCCGTTCACTGCTGTCCGAGGAACCCGCACACTTTCATGTCGAAGAGAATCTTGCCGAGCTGCGCGGAAGAACGGCGGCCGCCGCCGTGGTCGCCCATCAGAATGACATTTTTGAAGCCATTGGTGATCGACTGCCCGGTCAGGCGTTCCAGGATTGCGCCTAACAGCTCGGCGGTAATGCCGATAGTTCCCGGCAGATCCGGATTTGCATTGTTGGGAGTGAAAGGTAGCACCGGCAGAAAGAGGGCATTCCCGAGCTTTACGGCGATCGCCTGCACCGTCGCGTGGGCCATCATGTTGTGGCCGCCGTTGGCATTTCCGTGGACCGCGCTGCTCGACGCCGCCGGTATAGATAAGTGCCGTGGTTCTGCCGGCCGCCAGCGCCTGCTTCACTTCCATCCAGGTCATCTTCTCGAACTCAACCGGCTGCGCTCCCTTGGTGCTGGCGGAGGCAGACAGGGGCAGTTGAGACAACAGGAGGGCAATCGCCACAGTCAGGGCAGGCACGCAATGGGGGCGCATCTTTCCTCTCCTATAGGGGCATGGCGGTCGTCGACTTGACTTCGGCGACGGCGACGAACGAGTGCACTTCGCGGATATTGTCGACATGCGAAAGCTTCTCGAAGAAGAACGTCTCATAGGCTTGCATGTCCCGGGTAACCACTCGCAGCAGGTAGTCGAATGCGCCGAGGACGGCATGGCACTCCAGAACTTCCGGAAACTCCTGAATCCGGCGCGAGAAATCCGCAAGGCTGGCCTGATCGTTCTTGTCCATCTTGACCTGCACGAACAACTGGGCCTTGAGACCGAGCTTGTCGCGGTTGAGCAGCGCCACGATTCTGGAGATGTAGCCCTGCTCTTTCAGCTGCTGGATGCGCCGCCAACAAGGCGACTGCGACAAACCAACCGCATCGGCTATCCCGGCGGCCGAGCGGGAGGCATCCTCCTGCAACGCTGCCAGAATCTTTCTGTCGATTTTATCGATACCGGCCACCACCGGGCCTGCGTTACTTTTGCGAGGAATTTTATCGGAGAGCGCGGGCTCTTTCTTTGCTGAATGTGCGCCGCCGGCGGGTCTTCGCGCATGATCGATTCAAGCTCCTGGTGTTGCACCAGGATTATTTTCCGGCCGACACCACCAGCTGGCTCTTGTCAGGGTGCACGACATACACCTGCACGAATTTCGTGGTCACCGCCGCGGAAATCGCCGTTTTGACGCCGGTCTTCGGATCGGGGTAGCCGTCAGCCAGGCGGCGCATGGCGCGATACAGCGAAGGAGAAGAGAGCTGGCCGTAGCTGTGATGATGCGTGGACCAGGAGGTGTTGAGATGGTGAATGAAGGCATCGACATCGACGTACCCTGCGATCAGTCCCGCGGCGCGATCTTCTGTCAGCTTCAGTTGCAGCCGCATGCCGCGGAAAACGTGATAGCCGCTGGTTCCGAAGGTCACGCCCCAGGGCAGCTCGACCCGGTCGATGGGCTCGGTCGTCAGGACTCCATTGACGATCTTGCCTTTCAATTTGAAGATGTACTGCTTTCCCCAGCGCATATCGATGCGCTGTGTCCCGCCAGGAATGAAGCCCTCGCCGGTAGCGTCCTGCAACAGGCCGTCATCGCCGCGGTAGGTCGTAACGGTCACGTCGTCGTCGTTGACGAGACTGTCCACACCGGTCAGCTCGATGACGATCCGGGCATCGTCGTAGCTGCGCATGAACAGATTCTCGAAGTGATTGATCGTGCCCCCGGTGCGGTAGTGTCCGATACAACCGATGGCTCGATAGAGCTGGTTGTCGATGCCCTTCTCGCCATTGGGGCCGTCGAAGTCGTTGGGTCCGACCTTGCCATCCAGGTCCATGCCATAAGAGACCTTGCTCCGGGCCTCATGAAACGCAAAGGGCTCGGGCGAGGTTGACGGATGCCACTGCTCGCCCTCGCGCTTCAGCTGCGCCTCGACGATCGAGCGCTTCTTGCCGTCAGAGAACAGCTTCTTGAACTGTTCGCGCGGGCCATCGTTGAAACCCTGTGGGCATTCACTCTTGTTCGGCGTTTCGTAGACGGCCCAATATTTGTCCGTCATCACATAGGCGATCGTGCCATTACGCAACCGACTGCCGCCCTCTTTCAGAGGCGACGTGGGCGCGACAGGCCCGGCACCCGCGGCGCTGAGGCAGAACAAACTCAACGCCGCCGCGACGCCGAACGTTGCGAATCCGCCAGATAATCTGTTGCTCTGTTGAGTCGTGCTGCGATTCATGAGACCCCCTTCAGCGATCCTTCGAGGTGCGACCGAGCGAGTTGCCGCGGAAATCGTCTCGTACCCAGAACGCGCGGAAGCCGTTGCGCTGGCCGTTGAACTCGCCGAAGTTGTCGCCGTCGGCATCCCCCGGCTTCCCGTCACCGCCGTAGGTGTACACAGGCCGGTCGCGATACGCCCAAACCTGGATCGCGCCCGACTGCCCAGGCTCGGCCAGGTGACCCGTCTCCGGGTCGATGGTTATGACTTTCCACAGGGAGCTGTCGCTCTTCTCACCCGGTGCGGCCGGCACGTACGGGAATGTCTCGCGACACACCTTTGGATCGAAATCGCCGCAGATCGCCATCCGGTACGCTTGCGGCGAGTCAGGGGAATCGCAGCTCTGCTGATCCACCGCATCGTCGTTGCAGGCGTAGAGATAAATAGTCTTACCATGCGGGTCGGCCAACACCTGGCCGATGCGCGAGTCCTGCACGGTGAAGTCCTGTGGCGGCGCCAACGAGCGTTGCGTGTAGACATTGTGCCAGCCCGGCACGTCGCTACCGGTGACGCTGCGGGCCCGCTTTTCCGGCAAATAGGTGTAGAGCGCCTTGCCGCGATAAGCCCATTGCCTGACCCCTGGCGAACGCTCGATGATGCTCCAGTCGCCTCGCGGCTGTACGGTCTGCGGTGCCGCCACCGGACTCCACGTTTCCAGGCACGTGCCGGTGCAGTTCGATTTGCCGGGCTCATCCGCGTCGGAGCTGTAAACCGAATATCCCTTGTAGTTTGTCAGCATGCGGCCGGTTCGAAACGGCACGACCGCCAGCTCTGGTGGAACATCTGGCGCAGGACCTATGGGATAGCGCACAGCTCCCGCGGCGCCGCCCGCCAGCGCGATGGTGCCCCCTAACACATCACCCTTCTTATGATCCCGGTCGGAGGTATAGACGGGATAACCGTCATAGGCCCACTGACTTTGTCCGTTGGTGCGTTTGACGATGGTCCACTTGCCCACCGCCTTAGCGTCGTCGGGCGCAAGCACCGGTGGCCACAGCGCCTCACAGCTCTTGCGCTTATCGAGCTCCGGAAGCAGGAAGCCCGGAGGATACGGGCTCATAAAGCCGGTGGTCTCTTTGTAGATCGTGCCATCGCAGGTTGCGACACCGCTGTTGCGACGGTCGCCTGCATTGCCGTTACGCAATCCTGACAGCGGCCACGTGTAGATCGTTTTGCCTGCGGCGGTGGCAAACACGGGCCCCTCGAGCTCGGTCGCGACGACCTGAATGCCCGGCGGCAGCGGCTCTGAAAGGTAGGCTTCCTTGTCGTGCGAGCTTTTCGGTTGCCAGTACGGCTCGCCCGGTGTGGCCATCGCTGCGCAGGTCGCGACCAGCAACGTGGCGCCCAGCGTCCCCCCAACCCACTTCCGCAACTGCATGCTTAAACCAGGATCTCCGCCACTTCCTTGGACGTGTTGTTGCTGTTGACACCCCAGGACGGCTTGTCCACACCAAAGATACGCAGAGCCGTATAGCCCACGCGCGTGGCGGCAGTCGCGTTCGCGTCGATGTGCAGGCCGGTCTTGACTCGACCACCCGCGCGCCCGGCTGTAAACAGCGGCACGTTGTCGAGGCTGTGCATCCTGGCGTACGCGTGATCGGTCGTTGCGTAGATGAAGACATTGTCGAGCAACGTGCCGTCGCCTTCCTTGACCTTCGTGAACGCTTCTACGAAATAGGCCCACGATTCCATCGCCCGCCGCGTGAACCACGAAGCGTTCGGTTGATATCCAAGCTTCGCGTCGACCGGCTCTTCATGGGTGGTCGTATGGTGCGGCTTCTCGTAGCCCGGCTTGATGGTCGTGGAGCTGGCATTCGAGTAGGCCATGTTGATCACGCGCGTCTGGTCGCACGCGAGCGCCATCACCAGCAGGTCCGTCATCATGCGATGACGCAAGGCTACCGACTCCGCCTCCAGGCCCATCGCCGGATCGGCCGTGATGGCGGGGGGACGGCGACAGGCGGCGATCGGCTCGGGTTTTTCCAGCCGCTGTTGGAACTGCTGTTCCAGATGTCGCAAGCCGGTGAAGTACTGGTCGAGGCGTTGCCGATCGTCAGTACCGACAGTGCGCATCAGTCCGCGCGTCTGATCCATCACTCCCGATAGCACGCTCTTGCGGACCATCACATGAGGATCGGGCTTGAACTCCGCAGCATTTGGGTCTGGGAACTCGGGCCCGAAAAGCCGCGTGTAGAACTGCAGCGGCGACCACTCCGGCGAGTTGGGAGTGTTGCTGTTCTCGTAGCTGTAGGTGCTGCGAACGTCGCCGGTCGCGGTGGCCGTCAGCGACTTGAAGCGCGTCGAGCTGCCGATCTGATTGGCGATGGTGACATCGATGGTCTCACCGGGAATGTCTTTCGTATCCTTCGGCGCCGCACCGGTACGCGCAATCACCCAGCCGGTGTAGTGGCACAGGTTCTGGAAGCTGTCGCGGAAGTAGGTCGTGTTGGTGATCAGGTTGATATGGTTGCGAACCGGCTCGAGGGAGGCAATCTCTTCCTTCAGGTCGAATCCGGCGCCCAGCTTCTGTGGAGTGAAGATGCTCGTGTTCATCCCCAGGCCCCACGCCCAGGTACCGAAGCGCACCGGCATCTTCGCCCCAGAGGCCAGCGCCTCACCGCTTTCATTCAGGAAGCAGTTCAGAAAGGGCAATGCAACCGTGACCGCAGTGCCGTTCAACATACCGCGCAGTACGCGGCGCCGACTCAACTTCGAGTTCTTCATACCCGTCTCCGGCTCGACCCGAGCCTCAGTTCGCCGCGGCCTGGCGCGGCACCTGGTCGTTCAAAGTGACTTGCTGTGTCTTCTCAACCGGCATCTGTGGCAGCGGCTCCGTGTTCACGGGGGCCTTGCTGACTTGCGAAAACGCCTGCGACAGCACGATCGTGCGCAGCAGCTGCGGCACCTTGTAGCCCTCTGCCGCGAAGCTCGTCGTCAGGTATTGCATCAAGGGGCGCTCCTTCGCTGTAGCCGCCATGCCCGATCCATAGCTGTAGAGCCGGTTGACCAGGCAAGCTGGCACCCCGGGGTTGTCGTGCAGTGTCTGCGCAAGTCCTGCGATGTTGTCGAACTTCTTGCCGTCCAGATCGCCACTCGCATCAATGACGTGATCGTTTTCCTTCTCACGGAAGCGCCCGGCGCCGTCAAAGTTCTCCAGCGCCAGTCCGGTGGGATCGGTCATCCGGTGGCAGCCCGCGCAGGTTGCTGCCGTCAGGTGTGCCTTCACCCGGTCACGTTGAGTCGGGTAGTGAGCATCGGGATTGTTCAGCTTCGAGAAATCCACATTCGGCGGCGGCGGCGGCACGACCTGGCACAGCAAAATCTCACGCAAGGCTTTGCCGCGCCGGGTGGGCGAGCTTCGTCCGGGATGGGCGTGTGTGGCGAGGAAGCTCACCTGTGTCAGCAAGCCTTGGCGCGGACTATCTACGGGAAACTCATACGGGGTCCAACCTTCGGAAGCCGGCAGCTGATAGAGCGGCGCCAGCGCCGGTGAGATGAAGGTCGAGCGCGTCGTGTACAGGTCGCGATAGTCCAGGTTCTTGTGAATCAGATGATCGACTACCGTACGCAGAGTCTGCTCGCGTGCATCGGCCACCGTCACGCCCGTGAAGAATGGATATACGGTCGAGTCTTTCGAGAGCGAGTCGAAGGCGTCGAACTCGAACATGTCGTCGAAGAACGCGCGCACGCCTGCTTCCAACCGCGGGCTGGCCAACATGGTGTCGACCTCGTGCTCCAGGCCCTTGCGGGTTTGCAGCTTGCCACTCTCGGCCACCTGCAGCAGCTCATCATCCGGCGCGGCGTCCCACAGGAAGAAGCTCAGGCGCGAGGCGAGCGAGTGTGCATCCAGACGCATCTTGCCCGGGCGGTCGGGGTCCGGCTCGCCCTTCTCCACAATGAAGAGGACCTCGGGATCAATCAACATCGATTCCAACACGAGGCCCAGTCCGCCGTAGAAGTCGCCCAGCTTGTCGGCCGCCGCATCAGCCTGCTCGACGTAAGCGGCCACCTCGGAATCCTTCAAAGTGCGCCGATTCAGCAGGCGTCCCGCGCGCGCAAAGAATTGAGTAGCACAAGCTTTGTCGGCGCCTTTGTCCGCAGCGGGCTTGCAGGGGATCAGGTAAGCGCGGTGCTCTTCGTCGACGACCTGGGCGGCAACTCGGGAAGCCGCGCGCTGATACTGCTCGATCTGGGCTGCGGTTATCCCAGCGACGGCCGCCCCGTTGGCCAGCAGCCCGCTGGAGCGCTGCAGCGGAGCGAACTTCATGTCGAGGGTGACGCTGGGTCCAAAGACGTAGGCCAGCGTATTCAGATACTGTTGGGTGGTGATGAGTCGAAGGTGCGGTGGCGTGGCCGGGACTTCGGGCTCCTTCGATCTGGAACAACCGGCGACAGCCAAGATCGTCAGCAACGCGGCAACGCCACTGCAGAGTACTTTCGCAGGCCACCGCTTGTGCACGGGTCCTGCAGTTCCGATCATCGAAATCACAGCTCGCTTCCCCCTCGCATCTCATCCGAATGTAAGGCAAACCCCCGGGAATAACTTTGCGAATTTTCTGACAAAAATAGAAAACCTTTTTCCTGAGGAGCGCTGCGGGGAGCGGCTCAGCCGCTCCCCGTCCGGTGGCACTCGAAGGGTGCCGGGGTCATCAGAACTTGAACCGCCAGCCAGCGTGGAAATTGCGACCGATGCGGTCGTAGTTCTGCTGGTTCGACTCGCCCTGGTAGAAGCCGGCATTGATGCCGCCGGCGACTGGCGGGGGCGCCTGGTCGGCGATGTTCTCGACGACCACAAAGACCTCGCCCAACTTGCCCAGCGAGTAGTTGACCGCCAGGTCGAAGTACTTGACCGAGTCGATGTGATTATTGTTAATCGTGTAGTTAGCCGTCGTGGAGACGGGACAGTCCACCTGACAGGTGATGAAGGAGTTGTTGTACTTTCCGGCGCTGATGCCGCGCATCGTCAGCGTGACCGCGACCGGATCCAGGTTATAGGTAGCCGAGGTCAGGAAACGAAACCTGGGCGCGGCCAGGCCGGTACCCAGAGTGGTGCCGCCGTCGGAAGAATTGACGCCGCGACCGTCAATGATGCCGGCCACCGGATCCGCCGTCTGTAGCTTCGACACGAACGAAGCCATACCCCGCAACACGACTTCGCCGACCGGCATCCGGATGTTGTAGCTGGCATCGAGGTCGATTCCGGAAGCTTTCTGGCTCAGAACGTTCTGTGGCTGGACATTGATCAGGCTCACCTGCCCGTTGGCGCCGCGCTGGATCTGCGCGCAGAACAGCTGATTGCCGGCGAAGCACGAATTCAGGATATTCGTCGCACTGGTCGTGGCGATGGCGCCATTGATATCGATGTTGTAGTAGTCCACCGACATGGTGAACCCCGGCACGAAGCGCGGCGTCAGAACGAAGCCGATACCGGTCGTATCCGCCTCCTCCGGCTTCAGATTGATGTTGCCGCTGGTCCGCGACAACATGAAGTAAGACTGCTTCAGGAACGGATCGAAGTTGTTGCCCGTGCCGGACTGACCGGCGTTGTAGAGCTCGCCCAGATTTGGGGCGCGGATATCGCGCGAGCGGGTCACGCGAAAGCGGATATCGTCGACCGGCGTCCAGGTCCCACCGACCTTCCAGGTGGTAACCCGCCCGGAAGTGCTGTAGTCGGTCTCCCGGACGCCGCCGTTGAAATCCAGCATCTGGAACATCGGTACGTTCTTGACCAACGGGACGACCGTCTCGAGGAAGCCTTCCGTCACGTGGTACGCGCCGGAGGTAGGATGGTAGTTGCCCGCAAAGAACGAGTTCAGTTGGTCCAGCGCGCTGGCGTAGCCATCGACCGACTCGCGGCGGTGCTCGGCGCCGAGAGCGATCGAGACCTTGCCTGCCCAGGTCGAGAACGGCTCCGCGTTGGCGCTGGCACCCACCACATCCTGTTTCAGCGTGGTTCCGGAATCACCCATCCCGGTCACATAGTTGATAGCCGCCTGCGAGTTCACACCCAACCCCATGGTGTTGTAGGGCACGCAGCCGGAAGCGGCCGTGGCAGGGTTGTAGGCAGGGTCAGCGGTATCATTCACCCGGCAGATAATCTGGCCGTTGGGACCGACGACCGCATCCGACGCGCGTTGATAGTTTGCGTTGATGCGATCGCCCGGAGTCTTCGAAATGATCTCCTGGGCGCTATGCGAGAAGAAGCTGTCCCATTTCCAGTCAGTGCTTCCCAGGTGAAAGTCGCCCTCGGCGCCAGCCACATATCGCTTCAGCTCGCGCTGGTTGATACCCTGCAGGTACGGCATGTCGCCATTGAAGGTTCCGAGCTGCAGCCGCTGGATCCCGTCGGCGATCATCGCATTGCGTAACGAGGTGGGCAGGAACGCGTTGTCACTCTTGATGGTGACGTCGCCGTTGTCCAGATTGGGCACCACCTGCGCGTTATGCGAGTAGGTATAGGAATACATCAGCTCCGTATAGACGTTGACATTGTCCGTAACGTCGAAGCTCGCACGACCGAACACGTTGCGGCGTGCCAGCGGAAGCTCCAGGCTCGTAGTGCGGTCGATGCGCGCAGATTGCCAGTCCCCACCAGACATGATGGGTCCGTTTACGAGGTTGCCGAATTGGAACGGGACAGGCAGCCCGCCGTTCACGAACTGCGTGCCACGCAAAGGACAGGCGCTGTTTGGCAAGAACGTCCCGGTAGCGTTCGGTGAGCACGACAGCACCAAACCGCCCCGGGTGCCGTTCGCCACGCTGGCGTTGTGCACGGTCAGCAACGCCGGCTGCCCATTGCCGGCGACATAGTTGGGATTCATCATCATCTGGTAGCCATCATCGGCCCAGGAGCGATCGTTGCCGATGACACCCTCATCCTGAGTCAATTCGCCACTGAGGAGCAGATGACCGCGTCCACTGGCGAAGGGCGTGCCGAAAGTCAGATCGGCCTTGTAGTTGCCGCCGTCGCCGGCGCCGGTCTCGCCGCCTTCAATACTGCCTTTGATTCCGGTGAATTTCTTGTCGAGAATGAAGTTGACCACACCGGCAAGGGCGTCAGATCCGTACACGGCCGATGCACCGCCCGTTACGACTTCGACTCGCTCCACCAGGTCGCTCGGTATGGTGTTCACGTCGACGGCCGAGGCGTTACCACCCGTACCCAGGCTCGAGCCGACCATGCGCTTGCCATCCAGCAGCACCAAAGTACGGTTCGCGCCGAGTGAGCGCAAATTCAGGGCGTTGACGCCGGCGGTACCTGTTCCAACGTTGGAGGACAGGTCGCTGGGCGTGAGGCTGCCTGCGAAGGCCGGCAAGCGATTGACGGATTCGGCGATCGTGGCCGTCGCCATTTGCTTGAGTTGGTCATTGCCGAGCACGGACACCGGCGTCGGCGCCTCATAACCGTCAGCGCGATGAATACGCGAGCCGGTGACGGTGACCTCCTGGAGCGAGGCGCCGCCGTCCGCCGCAGCGGCTCCCCCGTCGGTCGCATCTGCTTTTTCCTGTGCCAGCGCAGTCCCTGCGGCAAATGTTGCCGCCAGCCCGGCCAGAAAACCGGCGGACCTCAATGCGCGGCCTACGGCGACAGTGACGGCAGACTGTTGCCCACGTGCCGCAATTCTTTTGATTGCCTTCATCCAATTCCCCCTGATATCGGAACTGCTCAAGGAAGCGTGTCGTGTTGCCGAGGCCAACACCGGATGGTGCAAGAGCCTACACAGGTCACACCGCAAGAATTTCCTGAAAGCGAGCCTCGCCGAGGCGTGGCTCAGCATGATTTATTTGCCGCAGCACCGGTCCGCGAGAATTGAATGCGACCGTATCTTTAGCGCGAGTTAGGGCGCGTCATGCTCGAGCCGCTGCAGAATATGAGGAGCCAACTCTTCCTCGAGCTTGCCACGCTGTGCCGGCATCGCTCCTGGCAGAAAGACCGAGACTCCGAAGCTCACATCGCCTTTTCTTACTGCGAGGCCGTCGCCCCACCAAAGCGCTTCGTCACCGAATGATCGCGCCACAGGTTTGCCGGGAATAATCCCGTTGGCGGATGCCTCGCGAAAATCCTCGAGATACTTGCGTGCCAGATCACTGCCCGCGGGCCATCGTATGGCGTTCAGAATCACGAAACTCTTGCCGCCTAGCGGCGCGCTCGGGTCGGCGGGCTTCGCGTCTTTCCTGTGTACGGTCCACAAACAGGCTGATGAATAGGAACCGTTGGTTTGAAATCCTTCATCCCGGCGGACGCCGCCATCCACCGCAAGACCGACTACAGCCGACACCTCGGCGGAGCTAAGCAACGCGCACGCATTGATCGGCGCGGCATGAGCTTGCGGAGACTGACTTGTCGCGGGCTGCCCGGTAGCGCCGCTCAGTTGAGCACAGAGTCCGAGACTCACACATCCGAAGGCAACAGCGCGCAGATCATTGCTCACCAGGCCTGCCATGCGCACCCGTCAGACCGCCTCTGACTCGCTCACGACAGACGGCACTTCCGAGCTGGGCATGAGCGGCAGTCCTCGCGCGACACGCAGACAAACGCGCGCGGTGTCAATGATGACGACCCAAAGAGTCGCCGTCAGGAAGACAGCCAACACCGCATCCAGCCGCTGGTTGAAGATCAATTGCGGCGCGACTGCCGCCTGCGCTGGCGGCAGGGTCCCGGCGGCCAGCTGCGCCGCGGTCTTGCCGGCGGCCGCGAGAAACCCGACACGCGCATCGTCGGACACAACCTTCTGCCAGGTCGCCGAAGTAGTGACGAGCGCGAGGAAAGCCAGCGGAACCCCGGTGACCCACGCAAAGCGCAACCGCCCCTGCTTCGCCAGAATGCCGGTGCAGACAGCCAGCGCGATCCCGGCCAACAGCTGATTGGAAATGCCAAACAGCGGCCACAGGATGTTGATGCCACCGTTCGGATCGACTACGCCGATGTAGAGGAAATATCCCCAGCCCGCGACAATCAGACCGCTCGAGATCAACACCGAGGGGTACCAGGAGGTCCGCGCGATTGCCGGCCAGACGTGCCCTAACGCATCCTGCAGCATGAACCGGCCCACGCGCGTGCCCGCATCCAACGTCGTCAGGATAAAGACCGCTTCGAACATGATTGCGAAGTGATACCACACCGCCATCATCCCCTGACCGAACGCCGTACCGAAGATACTGGACATGCCCACCGCAAGCGACGGCGCGCCGCCAGTACGCGCGAACAGAGTTGCCTCACCCATCCGCTCTGCAAGCGCCCGCATCTGCTCGACCGTGACCGGGAAGCCCCAACTCGTGATGGTCGCCACTGCAGTCGCCGCGCTCGCACCAACGCTGCCGGGCCCGCTGTTGATTGCAAAGAAGACCCCCGGCGCCAACAGCGTCGCCGCGATCAACGCCATGATCGCCACCGCGGACTCCAGCGCCATGCTGCCGTAGCCGACCATGCGGACATCGGCCTCGTTGATGATGAGCTTCGGCGTCGTGCCGCTGGCGACGAGCGCATGGAAGCCGGAAATGGCGCCGCAGGCAATGGTGATGAACACGAACGGGAACAATGCGCCGCCAAAGATCGGCCCGGTGCCGTCGATGAACCGCGTGACCGCGGGCATCCTGATCTGCGGGTGCATCAACACGACCGCGATCGCGAGAAGCGTCACCGTGCCCAACTTCAGGAAGGTCGACAGATAATCACGCGGCGCCAGCAGCAGCCACACCGGAACCACCGCAGCCAGGAATCCATAGGCAATCACAAACCACGCGAGCGCGATACTGTCGAAGTCAAACCAGACGCGCAGGCCCGCATTGGCGTTGATTGCCCCGCCACCCACCACGGCGAGCAACAGAAGCGCGGTGCCAATCAGCGAGGCTTCCAGCACCCGACCCGGCCGGATGTTGCGCATGTACAAACCGACCAGCATGGCGATCGGTATGGTCGCGAACACCGTGGAGGTACCCCACGGACTGTGCTTCATCGCGTTGACGACCACGAGACCCAGAACCGCGATCAGAATGACCATGATCACGAGCGTGCCCAGAATCGCGGCATACCCCGCCACCGGCCCCAGCTCCTCACGCGCCATCTGACCAAGGCTGCGCCCGTCACGACGCGTCGAGAGAAACAGGACCGTCATGTCCTGCACACATCCGCCGAGCACGGCGCCTACGAGAATCCACAACGTGCCCGGCAGATAGCCGAACTGTGCCGCGAGCGTCGGTCCGACCAACGGTCCTGGCCCGGCAATCGCGGCAAAATGATGTCCAAACACCACCCACCGATTCGTCGGAACGTAATCGCGTCCATTGTTGAGACGCACGGCCGGTGTGGTCCGCGCGGCATCCAGAACCAGCACTCGCGCGGCGATCCAGGCGCTGTAGAGCCGATACCCAATAGCGTAGACACAAACCGCTGCGACCACGATCCATAGAGCGTTGATCGTTTCGCCACGGTGAAGCGCCAACCCACCCATCGCGAAGGCACCGACCGCAGCGACCAGCACCCAGATCAGTTTTTTCATCAGCGTTGCTTCGCGACCTGATCCGTGCTGACCGCACCGCCCGTATTACCCCACGAGTTCCGGACAAAACTCGCCAACGCCGCGACCTCCTCGTCACTGAGCTTGTCGCCAAAGCCCTCCATGGCCTTCCACCGCTTGGGCAACGGAGGATCCGCCAGCGTCGGACCATGAAGAATGATGTTGATCAACGAGGCCGGATTACTCGCCTGCACCACCGGGCTGCCCGCCAGCCTCGCCCCCGCGTTCTCAGCATCGCCGCCGAGCCCGGTCGGCAAGTGGCACGTGCCGCAATTAACGTCGTACAGCGACGACCCTGTCTGCATCACCTCAGCACTGGGCGCGGACCCAGTAGCACCTTGCTTCGCCGGCAAACTCTTCAAATACGTGGCCATCGCGAGCACATCGTCATCTCCCAGATGCCGCGTGCTGTTCATGATCACCTCATTCATCGGCCCGAACGTATCCACAAACGCGTTGCGCCCCGTCTTGAGATACGCGGCAAGCTCCGCCACCGGCCACGAGGCCAAACCGTTTTTCGCCGACGTCAAATTCGGAGCCGACCAGGTCCGGATATCACCGCCGGGCACCTTGTCAGAGTACTCACCCCCCGTCATCGCGAGATCCGAGCGCTCCGCACCCAGGAAATTCCTGGGTGAGTGGCACGATGAGCAATGCCCCAGACTCTCCACCAGATAGGCGCCCCGATTCCATTGCGCCGACCGTGACTTGTCAGCCACAAACCGACCGTCGTCAAAGAACAGCATCTTCCAGATCCCCAGCGTCCAACGCTGGTTATACGGAAACCCCAAACCGTTAGCCGGCGCCTCATAGCTCACAGGCTGTAGCGTCTTCAGATACGCAAAGAGCGCCGCAACATCCGCATCGCTGAGCTTCGTGAACGCGGTATATGGGAACGCCGGATACAGATGCTGCCCGCCCGGGCCGACTCCGTCGCGCACAGCATGCTGGAAGTCCTGTTCCGACCAACTGCCGATCCCCGTTTCCGGGTTCGGCGTGATGTTAGTCGAGTAAATCGTCCCAAACGGAGTGTTGAAGGCGAGTCCCCCTGAGAAAGGTTGCCCGCCCTCGCGGGTGTGGCAGCTGATGCAGTTTCCCGCAGTCGCGAGATACCGCCCACGCTCCACCACCGAATCAGACGAGGCCGGCGCCACCGTAGCAAACGCAGGCCCAATCGCGACGAGACCGAGCGCGCCCACCGGAAGCATTCGCTTGAGAAGCGCCGCCGGCAGCATTCGTTGGAGAAGCGGCTTCACCGGAACCATCCGCTTGAGGAGCGGCGCCACCGGGAACATCCGCTTCAGACGCCCGGCCGCGTGTGGAACGAACCACTCACAGAGGTGCGCAGACGCGAGCGAAGAAAACGCTTTCCGGGGGCTTGCGCTGTAGGGAACAGCGCCAGAGCCTACAGGGAAGTACTTGCGGCGTCCCCCGGAAAGCGTTTTCTTCGCTCGGGGCTGCGCGAGCCGCGTATCAACAGCGTCCGCTTGCCGCACATCAGCGGCATCTGCGAGCCGCACGTCAACAGCGTCCGCGAGCCGCGTATCGGCGGCGCCCCTCACGAATAACAAGATCAGGCCTTCGCGTTCCAAGAGTCACAGTGCCCGTGACTGTTGGCCGGCCGCCCCGAAAACATGTCACAAGTACCGCAGTCTCCCCCGCCAGCCGGAGCGTGAAAGAATGAGCACCCCGCGCAAACCTGCTTGGGGTTCGGCGAGGCCTCTGTGTAATTGAGGCTCTTGCGGGTAGAAAGCTCCGCTTCGCTGGCAGCCGCCGGATCGGCACAAACCGTCGCCGCCGCCGCAGTTGAGCCGCCGCCCCCCTTCGTCCCGCATCCCGCGAGCGCCACCACCAAGGCGCCCCCCAGCGGAATCTGCAATCCCCCCAACATAACAGCACGACGTGAGATCTTGTCAGCCATATTCTTGCTTCCGCCCAGGATCAAAGCAGAGGCTACACCTTCCGCCTGGCAATATTTTCGCTGAAGCAGCCCACGCGGCAGCGCGACGTGCATGATGAATGCAGCTCGCGCCACCACACGGAGCAAACGCGTGTCATATCAATCTGAACGGCAGCGAAGTGGTGGATTTAACCTCCAACGCCGCGACAAACGAATTCACCTCGCGCACGTTCGGCACCCCCGCCAGCTTGCCGAAGTAAAACCTCTCGTAAGCCTGCATGTCCCGCACCACGACCCGCAACAGAAAGTCGTACGCCCCCAACACCACGTGACACTCGAGCACTTCCGGAAAACTGCGAATGGCTTCCGTGAACTCCGCCAGACTCGCCCTGTCGTTGCGCAGCACTTTCACCTGCACGAACAACTGGGTGGATAAATCGAGCTTGCGCCGATCGAGCAGCGCAACGATGCGTGAAATGTAGCCTTCGTCCTTGAGGCGCTGGATCCGCCTCCAACATGGAGACTGCGATAGCCCAACAGTTTCGGCTATTTCAGCCGCCGAATGCGATGCGTCCTCCTGCAGCGCATGCAGGATCTTCACATCGATCTTGTCCAACCCATCCATTGCGCCCCCTTATATCTAAGACTGATGATCGCCAATGAACGTCGCCCGGCCGCCCTTCTGAGGGCCCGCAAGCTGAGGATTTCTCCCCTGCCGCCTCTTGAGTAGGACGCGATCTTTCTAAAAATCCTCCGCCTCACGAAAAAAAAATCCTCATTTCGGCGCCCGCCGTTATCCGTGGTATTGTCCGTAACGCCGATCGGCGTTTTCGAGCAATGCGCCCCAAAACGAAAGACACCGCTGCTCCAATCCAAGGGTCCCATCTGGACTCGCGCTTTCATGGGCCGCTCATGAAGTTTTTCCTGCGCCGGACGAACGGCGACTACGCGCTCGCCCAGGACCTGACCCAAGAGACGCTGTTACGCGTGCTCTCGGCCCAGCAGGTACACCAGATCGAGCAACCGGAGAGTTATGTCTTCACGGTCGCTACCAACCTGCTGCGCGACCAGAAACGGCGGCAGGCCAGCGGGGCGCCGCGAGCCTTCGTGCCCATCGAGGACGCGATCGCCAACGAACTCGAGCAACAGCTGGTGGAGGATTTGTCTCCGGAGCGCGTCCTTCTCATAGAGGACTCGCTTGAAGAGGTGCGACGTACTTTGGACGAGCTGGGCGAACGTACACGTGATATTTTTGTGCTGTTCCGACTGGAGCGTATGAAACAGAAGGATATCGCCGCGCTCTACGGTATCGCTCAGTCGACCGTGGAGAAGCACGTCATGCGCGCGACTATGCACCTCGCCGCCCGGTACGGAGGCCGTAGGAGACCGTGAACAGCATGCCGCCCGAAGACAAGGCCTTTGCACGCTCGCTCATCGAGGCGGCGGCGTGGCGCACTTATCTCACTGAGAACGATCTGGAAAGCACCCCTCAGTTCGAGCTGTGGCTGGCGACCAACCCACGCAATCAGGCTGCCTGGGAGCGGGTGCAAGGTTCCTGGGGGCTCATCGGTCAACATGAGGCGGCTCCGGAGTTCCTGGAGCTGCGGCGCATCGCTCTAACGAACGCCCGGGAAGCAGCGCGGGGGCGCTGGCATGGCCCTGCCGACTCCGCGGCTTCGCCGGGGTTGCGCCTGTTCCTGACCCGTATTGCGGGCCGTAGCTCGAGAGCCTGGGTTGGGGCCGCCGCGGCAACCATGCTGATGCTGATCGGCTTGATTGCGTGGTACGCCACCAGCCCGGACATCTATCGCACCCAGACCGGTGAGCGCCGAGTCGTCACGCTCGCCGATGGATCGCGAGTACAGCTGGACTCCTCGACCGAGCTGCGAGTCAGCTACTCCGCGCACGCGCGAGATCTCAGCTTGTCCAAAGGGCAGGCCCGCTTCGACGTCGCACATGACGTCGAGCGCCCGTTCTCGGTGACCGCTGCCGGACAGAAAGTCATCGCGACCGGCACCTCGTTTAACGTCGACATGCTGGGCTCTAATCTGCTGGTGACACTTATCGAGGGCCGTGTCGTAGTGCTGCCGGGTGAAACCAGTGTGGACCTCGACCGGATGATCGGCCGGATCACCGGATCCACTGCAACTTCACCCGCCGGGTCTGCTGCCCCGAAGGGCGCGTCCAAGCATCCGAATGCCGCCTCAGGTGAGCGTGTGGCGGCCCGGACGAACGCCAAGGCTGAGGTTGTTCTTGATCCAGGACAACAATTAGTGGTCTCCGCGGGCGGCGGCGAGAACGTCACGGCGGCGAACATTGAGCGCGCGACAGCGTGGCAAAACGGACGTCTCGTACTGGACAACGAGCCGCTCTCCTCTGTCATCGAGCGGATGAATCGCTATTCAGCGCAGCCGCTCGTCCTGAAAGACGCACGAGCCGCAGCTCTGCGCATCAGCGGCGTTTTCAGCACCAGCGACATTCAGGGGTTTGTCGATACACTGACGCTCTATCTGCCGGTGGACGCCGAAAGGCGCAACGGCGCAATTATTATCAGCCATCGTTAGTCGGATCGGATGTGCAGCGGACATGGCATTCCAGCCACTTCAGGCCGCTCTTGAGTTGTAAGGATGCGCAGCAGCGGCTGAAAGAAGTCGGGGCGCGTACGCGCCCGCCGTGATTGACAGCTCGGACACTCGAATCCGTGTGGCGCTTTTCTCCAGGACTGCTGCCCACATTGGCAGCCGCCGCCTGCCTGTTCGCGGGCGTGCTCGCAAATGCGAGCGCCGAGCCACATACTTTTCCTTTCGACATCCTGCCGGAAGCCCTGTCGCAAGCCCTGCGCAGCTACGGTCAGATCTCCGGACAAGAGATCATCTTCACCGAAGATCTGGTCGAGGGTAAGACGGCCGCAGCGCTCAATGGCAACTACACCGCGGAAGCCGCACTCGCAAAGCTCCTGGAGGGCACCGGTCTCACGGCGGAACGTTCCCATTCCGGCGCACTGATGATCCGCCGATCACCACCCCTCGCCAGGTCAGGGGGGGCGGGGACGAGTCAACTCCTCTCCGGGGCTCATGAAGGCTCCGGCACGGATCACACTCACGGACGCTCGGGCTCCGGACAGGCGCAGGCACAGTCGGGCTCTGCCGATTATTCCCAAAAGGCGAAGCTGCTGGAGCCAGGCAAGCTCGTAGCGCCGCAGGAAGTCGTGGTCACCGCCCTCAGACGCTCCACGAGCGTGCAGCAAACACCTCTCGCCATTTCGGCCATCAGCGGCACCACGCTCGAAAGCATGGGAATTACCGATACCGATCAGCTGGCCCGGGCCACGCCAGATCTGTCATTCCGCGAGAGCGCCAACGGCGGCAGCCGCCTCATCATGCGCAACGTACAAGCGGCGGGCGAACCGACAGTAGGGCTTTACTACGACGAGACGCCGATCATCGGCTCGGTCGGTGTCAACAACGACGCCGGCGGCAACACACCGACCCTGCGGCTGTTCGACATCGAGCGCGTCGAGGTGCTACGCGGCCCGCAAGGAACTCTGTACGGCTCGAGCTCAGAAGCCGGCACGGTGCGTCTCATTTTCAACAAGCCGGACCTGTTCCGCAGTGCGGGCGAGGCAACGGCCCGAGTGACCTCCATCGAGCATGGCAAGCCGGGCACCCTCGAGCAGGCCATGTTGAATCTGCCTGTTGTCGAGGGGCGTTTCGGGGTACGGGTCGTCGGCTTCTACAGCCACACTGGCGGTTGGATCAATAACTCGCTCCTGGGGCTGAGCCAGCTCAACGACAGCGACAGCAGCGGCGCGCGCCTGATAGCCCGGTACCGGCCAGCCGACAATCTCACGGTCGATCTGACCGCGGTCATTCAGAACTACTCGGGCTTCAACGGTGTTTGGGACGGACAGGCCTATCTGCTACAGGGACGCAGCCCCTATGACCAGGATCTGGCAACGCTCCAGCCACAGTCGGACACGCTGCGTTTGTACAGTGGGACGCTCAACTGGGACCTGGGGCCCGCCAATCTGACTGCCGTCAGCGCCTATTCCGAACGGCAGCTGCGCATCAACTTCGATTACTCACCCTACTTTTCCTTCGCGGGCGCCAATGCCGCGGCGAGCTCGGCAGGCTGCAAGGCATACGCGAGCACCGGCGGAGCCATCTGTACCCCGGAACAGCTCGCCGGCTATCGGAATTTCGCGCTTTCGCTCAGCCACAACACGGCATTTCAGCCGCAGCTGACTCGCAACATCACTGAGGAAATCCGTCTGTCTTCCAGCGCAGACACGCGACTAAGATGGACCGTGGGCACATTCGGGTCGCAACGCAATGTCAATGTACTGAGTCAGTTGAACCGTGCGGATCCGCTCACCGGAGAGATGCTCACGCCCACCTACGCAGCGCCGATGGTCAGCACCGATTTCGCGAACGGGCCCGTCACAAACTACCAGCGGACGGTTGTCGATATCCTGGATCAATATGCGGGATTCGCCGAAGTGACTTATGGCATCACCCACAACCTGGATGTGACCGCCGGCATCCGCTACTTCGATTATCGCAAAGTGACGACCGGCGGGGTTCAGGTCGGCAATCCCGTCCTCAACGTGAGAGTCTCCCCCGCGACCACGGCGCGCGACTCCGAGACCGGGACGGTCACGAAATTCAACGCCAGCTATAAATGGAGCAATGATCTGATGGCGTACACCTCCGCCTCGCAGGGCTTCCGGCCCGGGGGCGTGAACCAGGTGATCGGTTTGCCGACCGCCCTGGCCCCGTACGAGGCGGACAAGCTGTGGGATTACGAGATCGGTCTGAAATCAACCTGGCTCGAGCGACAGCTGGCCATCAACGCCGACATTTTTCAGATCAACTGGAGCAACATCCAATCCGCGGCACAGACACCGACTTCCCAGGCGAACGGCAGCACCTTCAATTTCATCACCAACGCCGGTAACATCCAGGTGCGGGGCGTGGAGCTGGAAACGATCTACCAGCCTTCACAGCATCTGGTGTTGCAGGGGTCGGGGTCCTTCGTGATGGCCCGCTTGCGAGGCGATACGACAGCACCCGCGGGAATCACCATTACTGGCGCCGGACAGGATGGCGACTACGTGCCGTATGCCCCCAAGGTGACGGCGCAAGTCTCGGCGCAGTATTCGTTCCCGATCAGCCGCTCGCTCGAGTTGCTCACTCATGCCGATATCAATTATATCGGCGGCTCGTGGACCGTCTATCACCGTACCAATGCCTACCAGCAGGAGCTGCCGGGCTACGCACTTGCCCGGCTGCGCGCCGGCGTGCAAAGCAGCGATGATCGCTGGGGGGTCTATTTTTTCGTCGACAATCTGACCAACAAGATCGGGCTGATCAACAAAAGCATCAGCGCCTCGGTCGGACCCGGCAACGCCATGACCATACTGTCCACGACGCCGCGCACTATCGGACTCGACGCGCAGTACCGATTCTGACTAGCCTGGGTCGGGAACTGCATAGTCCACCGGCGTTCCATGCCAGCCGGCCGCACGTTTCGCCCAATACGCCGCGCGCAACTGGCTCGATATCTCCCCGGGCCCGTCGCGCCCCAGGACGCGTCCATCGAGGCGCGCCGCAGGCATGATCCCGCCGGCGGTGGTGCTGAGGAAGATCTCATCCGCGGCGCGCAATTCAGCCACGCTGAACTCCCGCACTTCGCTCGGCATACCCAACTCCACACATAACTCCAGCACCGTGCGGCGCGTGATTCCTTCCAGCGCCCCATGATCGGACACGATCACGGTACCCGCCTTTACCGCAAAGACGTTATAGCCCGGCCCTTCTGTCACGTAACCCCGGGCGTCGAGCAGCACAGCGCCGTCAGCACCCCGATCGTGGGCTTCAAACAGCGCGCGGGTCAGATCGCCCCACTGAAAATTCTTGATCTTAGGGTCAATGGAGGCGTCCGGGACGCGCGGGACCTGCGCGACAATGAGATGCGCTCCCCGCTGCTGCACCTCGGGCGGCATCAGCCAGACAAAGGGCCGGGCGAACACCGCGAGGTAATTGCGTGCATAGGCCGGGTGCGCGGGCTGTCCCGGGCGCGGGCGGCCACGCAGGCAGTCCATCCCAACATAGGCATCGCGCAGGCGCGCGAGCCGGACACAGGCCATGGCAATTGTCTTGATGTCCGCATCGCTCTCTTGCGGGCTCATGCGCAGGCCGAGCATGGATTGTCGAAAGCGGGCGATGTGATCGTCGAGGCGGAAGAAACTCCCCTGCCACACGCTCGCGACATCATAAGTGACGTCCGAACGGCGGTAGCCCCAGTCGGCGATAGGAATAGCCGCTTCCGCCAAGGGGACGAAGCGATCGTCTATATAGGCGGCACCGCCGAGAAAGCGCGGGCTTTCGAGATGGGCCCGCGCAAGCGCCTGGGAGATTTCCGCCGCCCGACTCATGCGCTCACATCCCTCAGTAGTGGATGGAGGATGTCGAGCATCAACATTGCCTCCGCCTCGCTGACAATCAGCGGCGGGCACAATGCCAGCCGGGAATTGCGACCACGGATAATCAGTCCTTTTTGCAAGGCGGCGGCGACAACTTTCTGCAGCGCCTCATCCGCTACGCCTGACTGCGGACCTCGCTGCAGCTCAATAGCCAACATCAAGCCCAGGCCCTCGACCGCGGCAACCGAGGGTAGCCTCAGGAACTCCGCGCGCAAACGCTCCATCAGGACTGAGTGCATCTTTTGTACATGCGCCTCAATACCATCCTGCTCATATGCATCGAATGCGGCATTGGCTGCTGCCATGGCAAGCGGATGACCGCTGTGCGTGAAGCCGGAAAGCTTTGCGCCACTGAGAACGTCCATGATCCGGCGGCTGAACAACGCGGCGCCACAAGGCACATAACAGCCGTTGATACCCTTGCCGAGTATCATGATGTCGGGAATGAGACCCCAGTGTTGTGCGGCGAAGCGCGGCCCGGTGCGATGGAAGCCCGTCATGACTTCATCCAGCACCAGCAACACACCGTGTCGATCGCAAATCTCGCGGACCAGCGGCCAGTAACCGGCCGGCGGCGGGATGTAGCCACCTACTCCGATAACAGGCTCGGCGATGTAGGCCGCGACGCTCTCGGCGCCTTCTGTTTCGATCGCCTCTTCCAGTTGGTCCGCGGCGCGGCGTGCCTGCAGTGCCTCATCCTCCCCGCTACGATGCACCGGCTGTGGCGCGGCGATATGAATGTGCCCCGGCATCAGCCGCTGGATACTGTTGGCCCCACCCATGGGCATACCGGTAGCGGCTATCGCTCCGCTGGTTGCACCGTGGTATCCCTGATAGCGGCTGATGATCTTGGTCTTGCCGCGACCCAGCCGTGACCAGTAGAGCCGGATGGCGGCCAGGGCCGCCTCCAGGGCTTCCGAGCCACCGGAAGTAAACAACACCTGTTGGAGGTCACCGGGCGCACTCGCCGCGATGCGCGCAGCACATTGGACGACCTGCGGGTGCGTGAACTGATAGAAGATCGACAGGTAGGGTAGCGACTGGACCTGCTCTTGAATGGCCCGGATCAGTCGCGGATGTCCGTAGCCCAAGTTGGCGCAGTTGAGCTGCGAGCGGCCGTCGAGGAACGCGCGCCCTTCGGCATCGAAGAGTCGCACACCTTCGCCGCGCACGATGTTGAGCTCAACTGCGGTGCCAAGGGGATGATTGGGGTGAATCACATGCTCGCGATCCAGTTCGAGAACGCTCATGGCGTCGCACCCCCTTCGATCAACCCTTTCGCGACCCACTGATCGAACACTCCAAGCACCGCGGCGGAGAACTCGACATCGTTGATATGCGCCTGCAGTTTGATCCACTCCACATGCGAGGCCAGATGATCGGCCATGGTGGCGCAAAACGCGGCGATACCTGCGGCATCATGCATAGGCCCACCGGGCCGATCCCACTCGTCAACTCCGCCCAGAGGCATGATGAACGCGGTCGGCCCCGTAGCGCGATTGAGCTTACCGGCTATGGCCATCGCGATTTTCTCTTTCTCCGCAACCGATGTGCGCGCCGCGCCTACCAGGCGATTATGCGGATGAAAAGAGCGATCCTGCATCGCCTCCGGCACTGGGAGCCAGGGCCGTAAGTCCACTCCGTCGATTGCGCCGGGGGCCACGATTTGCGGTACGCCCAGCCGGCCCGCCGCTTCGAGACGATCCGCCCCCGCGGAAGCCACGCTACCCAAAACGTGATTGCTGACCTCGATCATGGTCAGATCGAGTACGGCGACCACCCGACGCTGCTCCACTAACGATTCGAGGGCCCGTCCGCCAGGTCCGACAGCATGAAAGACCACAACCTCATAGCCACGTTGTTCCAGTTCGGGCTTCAGGTAAGTCAGATAGCGTGTGCAAGAAGACCCCAGGGAGCTGATGCCCACGACCGGGCGCGTCCACCGTACCTTGCCGCGATTCGCGACCGCTGCTCCGACAACGGCTCCTGCCGCTTGGCGTAACACGGACATACATGCGGTGTTCAGGCCCCACAGGCCGCCGGCCCATAGCACCATCATCAGATCTGGAGCGATGCGTTCTGGCGGAATGATATGGGAGAAGGCGACACTGGAGACTATCAACTTCGACACACCGAGCGGCAGCGCCTGGGCGACCTCCAGAGCCAGATCGGTGCCCATCGTGCCACCAATGGCGAGGACCCCATCGATGTGACCGCCAGCGCAAAGCCCGGCGGCGGTTGCGGCGGCACCGCGCGCCATCGCTTGCATCGCCAGATTCTCGCTTCCCAAGGCCACGATCTGCGCAATCGTCATGCCCGCCGCCGCGGCTACTCGATGTTGATCGACATCGGGCACCAAGCCTGGAGGACGCAGCACGCCGACGTCCATGATGAGGGCTTTATGACCTTGTGCCTCAACCTCCGCACGCAGGAAATTCAACTCCTCGGTCTTGGTATCGGCGGTGCCTATCAGAAGAATGGTAACGGGAGCCACGCGTTATTTGATCCGCTGTACGACGTAATAGACACCACCACAGAACAACCAGGCGATTCCCAGGCAAATCGCCGCCCGGCTCAGTCCCGAAAGGACGTATGCGACCACCGCAAAGCCAGCTCCGGGCAGGATTACGTGCGCAATCAAACGCGCAGACCGGCCCCGAATCGCATGGAAGGCGATGACAGAGGCGTTCACGAAGAGAAAGGCCACCAGGGCCCCGAAATTGCACAAGCTCAACAGCGTATCGACGTGCGCCACGAACCCGAGCGCAACCACTGCCATGACAACCGCGATGAACAACACAGCCACATAGGGCGTCCGGTATCGCGGATGAACGGAGGCCAGCGCACGGGGCAGTTGCCCATCGCGAGCCATCGCGAACAGCACGCGCGCGACCGCAGCTTGCGGAGGAATGGCAGACCCCACTCCAGTACCTAGTCCGACAGCCAGGGTCACGGGCAATGCCAACCAGGGCACCTGCCTGTCGATAATGGCGAATGCGGCCTGACCCGGATCGGGGGTTGCCACGCCAGGTGACAGATCGCACAGCAGCCAGCTGACACTGACATACATCAGGCCCATTACAATCAGGCACACGATGGTCGCCCGACCCACGGCCCGCGCATCCCCGCCGCTGATTTCCTCCGCCAGGGTCGAAATGGCATCAAACCCGAGGAAGCTCAGCACCGCCACCGAGGCGCCACTGACTGCATAAGCCAGGCTGAAACCCTCCGAAGGAAAGAGCGGTGCCCAGGTCAGCGCGCCGGCCCCCTTGCCATGGTGGAGGGCGCCGACCCCTGCGACAATGAATGCCAGAACTACGGCAGTCAGTAACAACGCGATCAGGATATCCACGCTCGCCGTGACCTTCAGTCCGAGAACGTTTACGACCGTGGCAACGAGCAGGAACATCACCACCCACACGGGCACTGGAGCCGATGGAATGGCTGCGCTCATCACCACCGCGCCGATCAGGATCATCAGGGCCGGCAGGAGTACGTAGTCGAGCAGGATCGCCCAGCCGGCGATGAACCCCCAGGCGTGACCGAGTGAGCGGCTGGCATAGTGATAGACAGAGCCCGCCACAGGCACCGCTCGCGCCATGGCAGCGTAGCTGCAGCCCGTGAGGATCATGCCGACACAGCCAATCACATAAGCGAGCGCGACGGCTCCATGTGAGGCCGCGCGAACATAACCAAACACCGCGAAGGCGGCGATCGGGCTCATGAAAACGATGCCGTAGAGAACCAGGTCCAGAAAGCGCAGCGAGCGTCGCAATTGCGCATCGCCCGGCTCCGCTTCAAAGTTGAAAGACATGCTGTTTTGCGCCGCGCGAGGTTACACGGTTGCCAGAAAACGGCGCTCGGCCCCTGTCAGGACCACACTGGTCAGAACGGAGCTTGCATACGCACCGGTATCCACGTTGATGCGATTGCGCCGCACCTCCGGAAGCACTACCGGTGAGTGTCCATGCACCACGAAGCGCTCGAAGCAGCCGCTGTGTGTTAGGAACTCCTCGCGTATCCACATCACATCGTGTGGGGTCTGCGCGGCAAGAGCGCGGCCGGGGCGCAATCCCGCGTGCACGAAAATGTAGTCATCCCGCTCGGCGCTCACAGGTAGCGACCGCAAGAACTTCCGGTGGTTTGCCGGAATTGCCTTGCTCAACGCAGCGCGTAGTTGCTCCAGCTCTTCATCAGGAGGCTCCGTGCTCGGGGAGCGCATGCCGTACGAAGTCAGGGCAGCACGCCCGCCGTACTGCAACCACGTGCGTGCCATTTGCAGGTCACCGTCCAGGAAACTCAGAGCGGTGTCTTCGTGATTACCCTTGAGGTACGTGACGCGCAGCGGCAGCTGTGGCGCCGCCTCGATCAGCAGATCGAGCACCGCGGCCGAATCCGGCCCTCGGCTGATGTAGTCTCCGAGAAAGATCAGCTCGGCGTGCGCTACGGGAAATTGCCGAAGGTCGGCGCGAATCCGCAGCAGGAGCGCCTTCAGCAGGTCAGCCCGCCCGTGAATATCACCAACCGCATAGATGCGTTGGCCCGCGCGCAACCGTGGGATTGCGACTTCGAACATGATTCGTAGTCTGCGGCCAGCGCCACGCTGTCGCTTTTCTATAAGAGAACAATCTGCAGGGTATGGCGGAACCGGAAGGGCCCGGCGGCCTTCAAGGCTTATCGCAGAGATCGATTTCCCCGTGCATGGTCTTCACCCGAACATGGCCATCGCCATTGCCACGGCGACCCGTGAGTCGCTCGCCGGGACCATAACGACTCGTCCTCTCCGTCTCCTGGTTGAAGCAGTTGTGGATGTCGCCGCTGAAAGTGGATGCTTCGTATTCGAACCCACCGTCGTATCCGGTATGTAGCCGGACGTCGCCGCTCACGGTCTGGAGCTCCAGATCCACATCCTTCGCGAGCTTGCCGTGGATCACCATGTTGCCGGAGGTGGTCCGTGCGTGGACCGAGCGCCCGGGCTGAAGTTCGGCGGTTAAATCGCCACTCACGGTCACGGCCTCCAAATCACCCGCCCCGTGATCGAGGCTGATGCTGCCGCTGATACTCGACGCGCGTACGTCTCCCAGCTTGCCGTCACCGTGCAATGTCACATCGCCGCTTACGGTCTTGGCTTCCACGTCCGCTCGCGAAATATCCGCCGTGATCGAGCCGCTGACGGTTTTCAGCCGCTGTATTCCCAGGACCCCGGTGGATACGACATCCGCGCTCACAGAGGTCACGTCCAGCTCGCTGTTGCGGGGAATCCTGATCTTCAGGTGCGCTGAGCCACCGGCCCAGGAAGCGCCGTGAAACCGCACAGCGATGCTCGTCCGGCCGTGCTCGCTGCGCACATCGATGTTGTGATCGTCACTGGAGAGCGTGGAGTGCACGCTCACCTGCGGCTGGTCCCAGCCTGACACTTCCACTTTCCCCGAGAAGTTGGAGATTTCGACGGTGCCGTGCGGATCCGCGCCGACCTGTTGGTCGGAAGCTGTACTGTCAGTGGCACATGCCAGCGAGCCGGCTGCCAGCGCAACCGCAGCTGTGAATACTAGAACGGGCGCGCGCATCATCAGATCCCCTTACCAGCGTCGCTGGCTTCATGCACGGTTGTAAGGACGCGCATTTCGTCTTGGTATGTGTTGAGCAGCAACTCCTGCAACAGCGCGTTGGTCGGATCCTTGCCGAGCGCGCCTTCCAGATCCTGAATCGATTTGTGAATGGTGGCGAGACTGGAGATGACTTTCTGCCGGGAGTCCGGCGGTAATGTGGCGAGCTTGTCCTCGAGCGACTTCACCAACGCGGCGCGCTGCTGGCGGAACTTCGGATCGGAGAGGTAGGCCGCCTGGACCGCCGTAGCACCGTCGGTCATATGGGTTTCCGGCGGGGTGTTGCTCTGGGCGGTCGTGGTGGAATGGGGACCAACGGGTGCAGTAATGGTCCCCGTGCCGGGGAGCAGGGTGCGGCCAATCCAGACTCCCACGGCCAGGGCGGCGATCGTGGCGGCCGCCGCCAGCCAGCGCACCCTGGCGGGGGAGAAGCGTTGAAGGCGTACTGGGGTGGGGGAAGCCGCATCCGTGCGAGCAATGGCGGCCTCGATGCCCGCCCACAGATCCCGTGATGGCTCGATCTCGCGCGGCAGATCCCGCAGCGAGGTCACCTTCTGCTCACCATTGCCATGGTTGCCATGGCCGCCGTTCGCGTTTGTCATGCCAGCGAACCTCCACCCAACTTTTCGCGCAGCAAGCTGCGCGCTCGGTGTAACTGCGCCTTGCAGGTACCCTCGGCTACCCCGAGCATCTGGGCCGCCTCGAGGTGCGAGTAGCCATAAATAGCATGCAACACCAGCACGTCGCGCGCGCCTTCCGGCAAGCGCTCAATGGCCGCTTCGATCTCGTTCACTTCCAGAGGTGTCTCCAGGGTCCAGTCACTCTCGATCGCCTCGTCGTCGTCCTCCGCGGGGGACTCGACCATCATCACCGTCGCCTTGCGCCGCTTCGCCAGCGCCGCATTCACGGCGATCCGGTGCAGCCAGGTCGCCAGCGAGCTGCGCACCTCAAACCGCGGCAGAGCCTTCCAGGCGTTGATGAAAGTCTCCTGAGTACAGTCCTCGGCCATTGCCGCGTCCCGGGTCATCCGCAGGCACAGCCCATAGACCCGGCCCACATGCTCGCGATAGAGCCTTTCGAACGCCCGCGCGTCTCCCGCACACGCGCGCTGCACGAGCGCGCCCTCCCAATCGATCCGGGTCTCCTCAGGCTCAATCTGAGTCATCAATGGCTTAGAGGGCGCGGCGGGGGCGGAGGTTTAAAGCCCGTCAGGAAACCGTGGCCGGTGGGGCGGCGCTCTGGTTCCCGTACCAGTTTATGGCGTACTGCAGCAGCTGGGCATTGGTGGCGAGATTGAGCTTGCGCTTGAGGCTCTGGCGGTGGGTTTCCACGGTCTTGACCGACAGTCCCAGCCCATCGGCCACCTCCCGCGAGGAAAGGCCCCGTCCGATGAGGCTCAGCACCTGCAGCTCACGGTTACTCAGCCGCTCGATGGGGTCACTGGTCACGGGCTCCAGATCGGTCCGCATTCCTTTGCCCAAGCTGCTGGCAAGGACCTCCGAAACGTACACTCCGCCGTCCAGGACGCGGCGAAGAGCGATCAGAAGCTGATCGGAGGCGGCTTGTTTCATTATGTAGCCACGGGCTCCCGCCGCCAGCAGGCGCTCGCCATAAATGAGCTCGTCGTGCATGGATAGCACAAGCATGGGCAATTCCGGTCGCTGGGCATGCACGTCACGCACCAGCTCCAAACCATCACCCTGCGCGAGCGAGATATCCACGATCACCACATCGGGCACCAGGGCGCGGATGGCGGCTCGCGCTTCCCGCTCTGTTTGCACCTCGCCGCAGACTACGAGGTCGGCCTCCGTCTCGATCATGCGGCGCAGGCCCTGACGCACGATCGGATGATCGTCCACGATCAAGACGCGCCGCTGGACCCGGGAGCTTGCGATACTCATGATCAATTCGATTCCACTTGTACGGTGAAGTCCAGCGGACACGAGCAGTGCACCGAGACACCGCCGCCGTTGCCCGATGACTCAATAGAAAGGTCGCCGCCAAGCATCTGCGCGCGGTAGCGCATGATTTTCAGCCCAAGACCCTGGGGGCGCTCCGGGTGCATCTGGGTGAACCCCCGACCATTGTCGTCCACTTGCAGATACAACTCGCCGTCCGCGGTCTTGAGACTGATCGAGACCTCCGTCGCACCGCTGTGACGTACAACGTTTGTCAGCGCCTCCTGCACAATTCGGTACACGTGTGCGGCCGCGGTCTCACTTAGACGTACCGGATCTTCGATATCCAAGTGGCAATCCACTTGTACTCCAAAACGCTCGCTGACCCGGGTGGCCAGCGTTTGTAGTGCCGAGCCGAAACTTCCGCGCCCGCTTCCCAAAGGTGAGAGGCCTCGGGCCAGAGTGCGGGTGTTCTCTATGGCGTTGTTAACGAGCCCGATCACCTCCTCCACGTCGCCACGCGTGGCCGAGCCTTCCTTGCGCAGCTGCGCCACAACACCTCTCAACATCAACGCGATGCCCGTGAGGTCCTGACCGAGGCCGTCGTGAAGATCGCTGCCGATCCGCTGTTGCTCCCGATTCGCCGCCTCGATGATCTCCCGCTCCAGGCGCTTGCGCTCGGTCACATCGTTGATCACCGCCAGCCAATGCTCGGAGCCGTTCATCTCCAGAGGGGTGACGACGCAAGCCGCGACAAAACGCGTACCGTCCTTGCGGGCGCACTCGAATTCCACCGGAACGGCTTCACCGGTCTTGGAGCCAACTGCCCGGGCGAGACGCCGGCGCTGCACGGTGAGCATGCTGAACAAAGGCTCTACAGAGCGGCCCAGGAGCTCAGTGGGGCCATAACCAAACATGCGATCGAAGGTGGGGTTGGTGAGCCTGATGGCGTGGTTGGCGGGATCCACCAGAACCACGCCTTCACGCATGGTCTCGAGAATCCGTACCTGCGCGCGCAGCTCGTTCTCGGCGCGGTTGCGCTCGGTGATGTCCGTAACCGCGACCGTGAGCGCGCGCACCGCGCCACCCTCGATGACCGGCATGATGCGATGCTCGAAATTCCCCAAAATGCCTTCGGGACCCGGCTTGCGGAGCTCGAGCCTCGCGGGAACGCCCGTCATCAGCGCTTTGCGGTAAGTATCTTCCATGCTCCCGCGCAACTCCGGCGGGACAAAATCCAGGAACGCGCGACCCAGCACGATTTCGGGCCGGTTCTGACCGAAAGGCCGGTTCATGAAGCGCACGCACAGGTTCTCATCGAGCAGAAACAGCCAGTCCGGGGTGTTTTCCGTCACCGCGCGCAGAACGGCTTCCGACTTTCTCACTGCCTCCGCGACGGCTTGGCGCCAACGTACGTCGTCCTCTGCCTCGGACATCCTGTCGGAGCCACCCGCGTACCGCATCGCACTATCCAAACTGTTGTGCTCGAGGGCCATTCAATTTCTTCTTGAGCTGACAAGGGGGAATCTGCACTGATCCCGCTCAGAGCTCAAGAGATCCGCCTTACAACCGTTCTCGTCGCCGAAGAGAGACGGTTTTTCCAGGAACTCGGGGCGCCTTCAGCCGCTCATGTAGGGAGCCACTCATGTATTGATCGATAAACACGAAGGGGAAGAGCGCCATTATGACAACGAGAGCGGGCTGGCCGATCTGGCGGCCGCCGACCGAAACACTAGAGTCGATTGCCGAGGTGATTGCATCGCACTGGAACGCCGCCAAGGCGTGCCCGGAACGAGGCTTCTGGCCGAGCGCCGAAAGTTGGTTACGCTGGCCAATGGGTCTGCCGGGCTCGGCCTGCCATTACCACTTCACCAGTGGTGGCAAGCTCATCAAGTAAGCTTCGGGGTCTGCATCCGTGCTGAAACCAAATTTGGTGCCACGGTCGTAGACGAGGTTGAACTCGACGTAGCGGCCCCTTTTGATCAACAGCCGCTCGCGCGCTGCCTCATCGTATGGCATGTCCTTGCGCCGGCTGACGATCGGCGGATATACGCCCAGGAACGCCTCACCCACTGCACGAATGAAGCTGAAATCCTTTTCACGATCGCCACTGGCGAGATCGTCGAAAAAGATTCCGCCGACACCTCGAGGCTCTTGTCTGTGCGGCAGGTAGAAGTAGCGGTCGCACCACGCCTTGAATTCCGCGTAGGCCTCAGGCCGATAGGAGTCGCAAGCCCCGCGTAGGGCGTTGTGAAACTCCGCCGTATCCTGCTCAAAAGGGAATGTTGGGGTCAGGTCCGCACCGCCACCGAACCAGGCCACGCTCGTGCGCAGGTACCGAAGGTTCATGTGTACGATCGGTACGTACGGATTACGCATGTGAGCAACCAGAGAAATGCCGGCGGCGACAAAACGCCCGCCGGACTCCTCCGCGCCCGCGACCTGACCGCGCGCCTGGGGCGAGAATTCGCCCCAAACGTGACTCACGTTGACGCCGACTTTCTCGAAGACCTCGCCACGCATGAGGCGGGATTCGCCGCCTCCTTGCAGCCTGTGGCCTTCGGGCTTGCTCCAACGACGGGCCTCAAACCGCGCCGTGGGCTCAAATCCTTCGAACGCCGCGCAGATGCGGGCCTGCAGATCACGAAACCAGCTCGCGGCGGTCGTTGCGAAATCCTCACTCATCTGGCCGCTCCACGCTCGTCCGCTCATGGACGTAGTCGATCATCCGTGCGACCGCTGCCGGATCGGTTTCCGGCCAGATGCCATGTCCCAGGTTAAAGATATGGCCCGGCGCAGGTCCCGCCGCGTTCAGGACGGCGTCGATGTGATGCTTCAGTTGCTCGGGCGCAGCAAACAGTGCGGCGGGATCGAGGTTGCCCTGCACCGCCTTTGTGGGTCCCAACACGCGGCGCACCTCTGTGAGAGGCGTGCGCCAGTCAACACCAATGACATCGACATCCAGGTCCGCGACAGACTCCATCAGCGCCGATCCCTGATTCACGTAATAGATGAGGGGCACACCGGTGTCGCGCAATGCCGCCATGGTGCGACGAACCGCACGCAGGGCAAAGCGATTGAATTCGGGCGGCGCCAACAGTCCCGCCCACGATTCAAACAGCATCAGCGCCTGCGCTCCGGCTGCGGCCTGCGCCCGAAGATACACGGCCATCGCATCCGCAAGCTTGTCGAGCAGCCGCTGCGCGGATTCGGGCTGTGCGTAGAGAAATGACCGTGCCGCTCCGAACTCCTTGGACGGTCGCCCACACACCAGATAGCACAGGAGTGTGAATGGCCCTCCGGCGAAGCCGATGAGCGGTACGCCCCGCGGCAGCTCCGGTCGAATGAGCTTGATCGACTCGAGGACGAAGGGGACATCGCGCTCAGGAACCAGCTGCGCGAGCGCATCGATCTGCGCATCAGTCCGGATAGGCTCCGCTACGACCGGTCCCGGCTCGAAGGTGAGATCGACACCCATTCCCTGCACGGGCGTCATGATGTCGCTGAACAGAATGGCCGCGTCGAGCTCGAACCGCCGTAAGGGCTGCAGCGTCACTTCCGCCGCAAACTCCGGTGTGCGGGTCAGGGTGACGAAGTCTCCTTTTGACCGCAACGCGCGATATTCCGGGAGATACCGGCCAGCCTGGCGCATGACCCAGACGGGGGTGTGCGGGACCGGCTCGCGGCGGCAGGCCGCCAGAAACGTCGCCGTTGAAGATGGACTGGTGCTTCCAAGTTGCTGCACGCTCATTCGCTCAACCATCGCGCCATGTCGCGCGCCCAGTAAGTGATGATCAGGTCCGCGCCCGCGCGGTGAATCCCGGTGAGGGTCTCGAAGACCGCTGCCTTCTCGTCGATCCAACCGCGCTCGGCGGCCGCTTTGATGAGGCTGAACTCTCCGGAGACTTGATAGGCGACTACGGGCACCCTTACGGCATCGCGCACCTGCCGGATGATGTCGAGATAAGGGCCGGCCGGCTTCACCATGACCAGGTCCGCGCCCTCCTCAACGTCCAACAGCACCTCCCGCAACGCCTCGCGTGAGTTCGCGGAGTCCATCTGGTACGACCGCCGGTCGCCGAACGCTGGGGCCGATTCGGCTGCTTCGCGAAACGGTCCATAGAAGGACGAGGCGAATTTCGCCGCATATGAAACAATCGGGTTCGTGGCATGACCTTCCCGGTCCAACAGCGCGCGCATGCCCGCGATCCGTCCGTCCATCATGTCACTTGGCGCGACGGCATCCGCACCGGCGCGTGCATAGTTCAAGGCAACCCGTGCCAGGGTCTCGACAGAGGAATCGTTCTCGATCGCGCCCTTCGAGGTGATGTGCCCGCAGTGACCATGGTCCGTAGAGCCGCACAGACAGACATCCGCCCACACCAGCAGCTGCGGGCAGGCATCCTTGATTGCGGCTATCGCCTGTGCGGCCAACCCCTTGGGGTCGAGGGCGCTACTGGCTTTGGCATCCTTCTGAGACGGCGCCGCGAACAGCAGCACGGCGGGAACACCAGCCGCGGCGGCGGCCTTGGCTTCCTTCACGGCCTCGTCCACTGAGAGTTGTGAGATCCCCGGCATGCTCTGCACCGGATGGCGCACGCCATGTCCGGGCACGACAAACAGAGGATAGATCAGCGCGTCGAGCGACAACCGCGTCTCGCGTACCATGCGACGCCAGGCAGCGGATTGCCGCGTCCGGCGGGGTCGGTGTGCAGGGAATCCCATCAGCGTTCTCCGTCAGTGAGGCGCAACAGTCGGTGAGTGGTTTGGGCCAGCCCGTGTAGCGATGCAGAGTCGGCCAACACGGGGGTATGGCCACGATCAGTGAGCGCCCGCGCGGTAGTGGGCCCAATAGCCACCGCAGGACTGGCAGCCAGCAACCGATCGAAATCGTCCTTGCCGAGCGCATGCTCCAACTCATCGACCGCGGACGGGCTCGCGAAAGTCACGGCACCGATGCCACCGCGATCGATCCATGCGCGGCACTCCGCTACGTCCAGGGAGTTGGAGGACTCGGTACGGTAAGCCTCGACCTGCACCACCTGCGCTCCCAGCTGTGTCAGACCCGCCGCGATGGTGGGAAGGGCGCGGGAGCTTGCGGGAAACAGGACACGGACGTCTGTCAGGTTACCCTGCGAGGCAAATGCCTCCACCAATGCGGCGGCGTTCGCTTCGGCCGGCAACAGGTCTACAGGCCAACCTCGCTGCCGCAGAACCTGCGCTGTCGCCTGGCCCACCGCGGCGATTCTGACACCTGCGGGAGCCGCCGGCATGAGCTGCGTTACCGCGGCGACAGCATAACGGCTTGCGAATACCATCCAACCGAAAGACTCGCCGCTAGCGAGCGCCGCCTCCAACGGACCGCTCTCCGCCATTTCGACGCCGACCGCCGGCCATAGCAACACGGGCAATCCGAGATGGCGCAATTCCGAGCTCAAAGGACCGTCCGCGTCCTCAGACCGGGTGACCACAACGACCGTGCCGCCAACCGCAGGGGTCATGGCTCCTCCACCGCACGGCGTGATTCACGCTCCTGTGCAATCAATCGCGCGGCGCCCTTGGCTAACAATGCGTCGGCGACGCGCGCGCCCAGCACAGCGGCCTCTTCGAGTCCGCCATCGATCTCGCCATGCGCCGTCAGCAACTCAGACCCGTCCAG
>Ga0134126_10000406_pt1 | contig 55625 bp, 49 predicted proteins | sample KB31752_FD_96881 | JGI IMG/M metagenome (GOLD analysis project Ga0134126, IMG submission 96881) | Terrestrial soil microbial communities with excess Nitrogen fertilizer from Kellogg Biological Station, Michigan, USA - KB3-175-2 | ecosystem: Environmental > Terrestrial > Soil > Unclassified ...
GATTAGCATACTTTGATTATGTGAAGCTCATAAGCAATTATCTTTCATATATTTCCGGGATTTAAAAAATTTGTACTATGCCAATAAATTGAAAGGAAATCATTGTTTTAAGCAAAAGGATCAACTTAATTTTGCATTATTACCTTTCGAAAAAGCTTATTTTAAAAAATTTAAATGATAGATATTGTAATCATAAACTGGAACAGCAATGATTATTTGCAAAAATGCATTCATTCAATTTTTTCCGATTCGAACGGACAATTTGTAAATAAGGTTTTTATTATTGACAATAATTCCAGCGATTCATCTCTACAAAAAATTTTAGCAAATGATAAAATTATAACTATCAGCAATAAAGAAAACCTGGGATTTGCAAAAGCGGCCAACCAGGGGTTTCATTTATCAAAAGCACCTTATGTTCTTTTATTAAACCCAGATACACAATTATTAGATAACACATTAAAAGATTGCATATCCTTTATGGAAACACATCCTGATACAAATATTCTGGGCTGTAGGTTGTTGACAGACAAAGGAGAAACTTCTCCGAGTTGCGCTAGGTTTCCTTCTCCGGCAAAAATATTTATGGATTGTATCGGATTCTCAAAAGTTTTTCCAAAAGCCTTTTCACCAGCCATTTTAATGACAGATTGGGATCATAGATCCAGTAAATATGTGGACCAGGTAATGGGCGCTTTTATGTTTATGAGGCATTCTACCTTTGAAAAAGTGGGCTATTTTGATGAACGCTTTTTTGTTTATTTTGAAGAGTTGGATTTTTCAAAACGGCTTTCCGATTTAGGTGGGAAAACTTTTTATAACACAACTATTTCTGTCATCCATAGCGGGGAAGGAACTACAAAAAATGTAAAAGCTTTCCGTTTGTTTTTAAATATTAAAAGCAGGCTAAAATATAGTAAAAAACATTTTAGCCGTTCGGGTTTTTTACTGGTTTGGCTTGGTACTTATTTCATTGAGCCCTTTTCAAGAACTTTTTTCCTTGTTTTTTCGGGAAAATTTAAAGAAATAAAAGCGGTTTTTAAAGGTTATAAAATGCTGATAAGAAATAAATCAGAATTATAATAGTTTCTTTGGGTTCGTTTTTTATCAAAATAAAAAAAGCACTTTTTTGTTGGTTTACTGGTAAAATACGAGATTATAATTCTTTGTATTTAATCATTTCAAAAACATCAAACCAAACAATATCTAAAGCTTCATTAGAATAATTTTTACTGACATAATCAAGGTTTTTTATTGCCATTAATCTTCTTTCATCATCTTTCATCGAATAAACCTTTTTGATTTTTGAAACCCAATCGGCAGTATCCGTACAATACAAATCTGTTCCGGCATTTTTCATTAGTTCAATATATGCCGGAGTTGCGGAAGCTAAAGTAGGAAGGCCTGCAAACCAAAAAGAAATGAGTTTGTTAGCCGGTTTGTGCCATGCCATTTTATTTTCTTTGCTCAATGGAATAATTCCGCAATCACCCTGGATCAACTTTTCATAATTTTTATACATTTCCCATTTATGGAAAAAAGATTTTATGGGCAATTGAGATAAAATATTCTGTATTTCCCTGTTCACTAAATTTCCATAAGATGGATATTTTTCATCAGTAATAATATGGAGTTCACAAAAAGGATTTACCTGTTTAAATACCTCCTTAAAATCCAGCAAATGCCTCAACACAACACTTTGGCCTTCCCATACTAATTTCATTTTACCATTTATTTGGTAATCTGATTTAGCTATTTTTATCTCATTTTGCATATAATCAAGGCTAACAATTACATTTTTATTCCACTGTTCTATAATACGCTTCATTTTTGAACTGGAACAAATAACAGCATCTGCACTTTTTAACCATTGAATTAAAACCCTTCTGAAATCCAGTTTGGGAATGCTTTCTTTACCAATAACAAACCTCCCAACGCCTTTAAACAGCTTGCTAAAAGTATCCGACGGTAAAATGAGGCTGTCCACCATTTCAAAAATAAATTTAGTGTTGGGATGATCCCGCTTATACATTAGCCATTTAGTAAGGTTTGCGGTGGCTGTTAATAATATTATATCGTAATTTTTATTAAATTGAGCAACCTCAAAATTGACCTCATGTTGTTTTGCAAAAAATGGGAAACGCCTTCTGTCAGCAGGTTGAGAAAGATCCGGAAGGTAAGGGACATACGCAATTTTCATTTTTTTAAAGTCCATAACCATTTTCAATTTTCTTAATGCTTCTCAAATATAGTAATGAAAACAGTAGCGGAAATAACAAGAAAAATCATCTGCCTAAATAATAAAGTTTATTTAGTGTAATTATATTTGCTAATAATTTGGTTGATCTTTTATCTTTAAAAGAGAATTGATAAGATTTAAATAATTTCTAAAAAAATTATAACTAATAAAAAATATTTTTGAAACGTATAGTTCTCTCAAAAAAATTAAAGGTAAATTAATTGCAAATTCAGGTAAATTTTTTAAAAGGATTTAGTTTTTCAGCCTTTATGATTCTGTTTGCCCTTACCTGCAATCTTAAAATAAAAAATACGTTTTAGTTAGGATTTACTTTTTCTTTCAAATAACTGATAACCCAAAGACATGATATATGAACATCCCAGGATCATAGATTTTCCTAAAATCGGAAAAACCATTGAAGGATATATTTCAGTTGCAGAAAAAGAAACTTTACCTTTTGAAGTAAAACGGGTTTATTGGACTTATTTTACGCCTGAAAGCATACACCGTGGCGGGCATGCACATCATGGGCTTGAACAAATTTTAGTTGCAGTAGCCGGAAAAATAGTTGTTACCACTCAAATGCCCGGAGAGGAAGAACAACGTTTTATTTTAGAAACTGCAGACAAGGGAATATTTCTTCCCAAATATTGCTGGCATGAAATGAAATACAGCCACAACGCAGTACAAATGTGTATCGCAAATATGCCATATGAAGTAAGTGACTATATAAGAGATTACGAAGAATTTAAAAAATTATCATGCGTATCCACCCTTTAGCCGATGTTCAATCTAATCAAATTGGGGAAGGGACTACCATCTGGCAGTTTGCCGTAATATTACCTGGAGCCGTAATCGGTAAAGAATGCAACGTTAATTGCCACACTTTTATAGAAAATAATGTAACTATTGGTGATAGAGTAACCATAAAATCAGGGGTATATATTTGGGATGGGCTTAGAATTGAAGACGATGTTTTTGTTGGCCCAAACGTAACTTTTGTAAATGATAAATATCCGCGTTCCAAAAAATATCCTGAAAAATTTCCATCTACCAAAATTGGTAAAGGTGCTTCTTTAGGTGCCAATGCGACGATTCTTGCAGGGATTGAAATTGGCGAGTATGCAATGGTTGGGGCAGGAAGTGTAGTTACAAAAAATGTAGAACCATTCAGCCTGGTTTACGGCAACCCGGCTAAATTTATGGGGAAAGTGGATGAAAAAGGAATTAAAAAAAGTACCTCATGATTGAGTTTTTAAATTTAAAGAAAATTACCAAACGTGACAAGGATTCTCTTATGCGTTCGTTTGAAAATCTTCTGGATTCAGGCTGGTTCATATTAGGAGAAAATGTTAAAAAGTTTGAAAAAGAATTTGCTGATTATTGTGGTGTTACCAATTGCGTTGGAGTAGCTAATGGATTAGATGCTTTGATTTTAATTTTGGAAGCCTATAAAGAATTGGGTTTTATGAAGGAAGGAGATGAAGTAATTGTTCCTTCAAATACTTACATAGCAAGTATCCTGGCAGTTTCAAAAGCCGGTTTAAAACCTGTTTTAGTAGAGCCCGACATCCATACTTACCTGTTAGATGAAAATTTAATAGAAAAAAAAATTACTTTAAAATCCAAAGCTATATTACCGGTTCATTTGTATGGAAGGCTGTGTAATATGGAAGCCATAAATGCAATTGCTAAAAAATATAACCTGAAGGTAATTGAAGATTGTGCCAAATCTCATGGAGCAATTTTAAATGGAATTAAATGTGGAAATCTCGGCGATGCCGCAGGTTTTAGTTTTTATCCGGGAAAAAATTTAGGCGCGCTCGGCGACGGGGGTGCTGTTACAACCAATGACATTGAACTTGCGGAAACTATAATGGCTTTACGTAATTATGGCTCTCACAAAAAATATGAAAATATTTACCAGGGAATAAACAGCCGGCTTGACGAAATTCAGGCAGGATTTTTATCAATAAAATTAAAAAAACTCGATGATGATAATGCGTACAGGCGAAAAATTGCTCAGTATTATATTGATCATATCAAAAATGAATTAATAATATTACCCTACAGTAAACAAACAAATATTGAGGATTTATATTCTAATGTATGGCATGTATTTGCCGTGAGGGTAGAAGACAGGAACCGGTTTCAAAATTACTTAACAGAAAATGGAATCCAAACTGTAATTCATTATCCGATTCCTCCCCACAAACAAAAAGCATTTTCTGAATGGAATGATGATAGGTATCCTGTTTCAGAAAAAATTCATGAGCAAATCATTTCATTACCCATCAGCCAGGTAATGAACATGGAAGATGCCGAAACGGTTTGCAAAGTCTTAAACAGGTACACGTGAATTTAATAAAAACGAGTTTTTACACTTCAATATCTACTGCTATTAATTTTATCAGCGGTTTCATTGTTGTGAAAGTGGTTGCAGTAAAAATCGGCCCTGAAGGAATTGCTTTTGTAGGCCAATTTCAAAATACAACTTCAATTCTAACCATTTTAGCCACAGCAGCAATCTCTACAGGAGTAATTAAATATCTCGCAGAGCACAAAGAAGATCCTGTAACAAGTAGCAAGATCATTAACACTGCTTTTCTTATCGTATTTATAAGCTCGCTTATCATTTCAATCTTCGTTATAAGCACCAGTGGTTTTTTATCGGAGGCTGCTTTTAAGACGAAAAATTATTGGCTGGTTTATTTTTTATTCGGATTATTTACCATGGTGGTCTCTTTTAATGTAATGTTCCTCGCTATTTTAAATGGTTTAAAAGAAATCAGGAAATTTACGATTGTCAATATTTCTTCCTCATTGGCCGGAGTTGGATTGACTGTTCTTTTTGCCTATACATGGGGAATTGAAGGCGTTTTAATTTCAAGCACCGCAACGGCCATTGTCATTTTTTGCATCAATATTTTTTTCTTCAATAAACTGGGTATAAAATGGAAGCCCGATTTTAAATCGTGGGATAAACCAGTTGTGAAAATGCTTTCTGCCTTTTCCTTGATGGCAATTGTAAGTGGTTTTATAGCTCCTGCCATGCAAATTTTAGTAAGAGATAGAATAATAAATCAGTTTTCTATTGCTGATGCGGGCTATTGGCAGGCAGTTACCAAAATCTCTGATTATTATTTGGGATTTATAACTTCAGTATTGGGTGTTTATTATATGCCCAGGCTATCAGAATTAAAAAACAAAAAAGAACTAAGGCTTGAAATTATAAATGGCTATAAAATCATTTTGCCCATCGTAGGTTTTATCGCTTTTCTTATCTGGGTGTTTAGGAATTTAATAATTCATTTATTATTTACTCCTGCTTTTTTGCCTATGAAGCCATTGTTTACTTACCAATTACTAGGCGATTTTTTTAAAATCGGAAGCTGGCTTTTAGCCTATCTGATGATTGCAAAAGCCCTGGCTAAAACATTTATTATTACTGAAACTCTTTTTGCAATTTCTTACGTAGCCTTGTCTTATTTCTTCATGAACCATTATGGAATCATTGGTGCTACTTATTCATTTTGTATTAATTACGCTTTTTATTGGTTTTTTATGTGGTTTTTAATGCGAAAGCAGATAAACTGATAACATAGATTTTATTTTAAAACACAATCTCCTTAATACTTAATTCGTTTCTTCATCAGTGAAATCTAACATGGCAAAAATGAATGAAAATCCATTAGTAAGTATTCTGTTGTTAAGCATGAATCATGAGAGGTTTATTGAACAGTGTATTATAAGCCTTAAAACTCAAACTTACCAAAACATAGAGGTAATATATTTGGACAATGCTTCGATTGATAAAACCTTTGAAGTTGGAAAAAGAGCACTTGAAAATTCAGGCCTTCCTTATAAAATATTCTCAAATACTGAATCAAAAGGCATTTCAAAAAATTTAAATTTTTTATTGAATAATTCTTTGGGATTATACATTTGCCCATTATCTACAGATGATTGGTTAACTGCTGATAGTGTGCAAGAAAAAGTAAAATATTTCAAGCAACATCCTGAATTTGGAATGGTTTATAATAGCGCCTTCTCTTATAATTATGACACCAATAAAAAAATTGTTTGCGCTAAAAAAAATAAATTTAAACAAGGATGGGTCTTCAAAGATATTTTAAAGGAAAATTTTATCAGCACTACGGGCTGCATGATTAAGAGAAATACCCTTGAAACTGTAGGAAATTTTGATGAAAATTCATTGATAGAAGATTGGGATATGTGGATAAGAATTGCAGAAAAATTTCCTATTGGCCTTGTAAATAAAGAATTGGCTTATTATGGAGTGAAGGAAGGAAATAATATTACAGGCGATATGGAATATATGAACAAAGGTTTTGATTATATTTTAAAAAAGTATGCTCATTGTGAAGGAATTGAGGAAACTAAAAAATTTGTTGATAGAATAAATACTTATTATTACGCTACCAACCAGCCTTCTGTAAAATCACTTTTACTTATTTTAAGAACTTATCGCTTCAACCTTTTTTATTTGAAACAAACAGCAAAAATTATTTTAGGCATATTTAAAAACAAATTTTTGGCCCAAAAAGTTTATGGATAAGATTTATGAAATATCCCGTAATGAACCAAGCACAATCAAATGCTAAAATCAACTTTACTTCTTATTATTGATAATTTAGAAAAAGGCGGAGCTGAAGTTTTATTAACTGGAATACTGCCCGATTTAAATAAAAAGTTTAAAGTAATTCTTGTAATGCTTACGGGAGAGTGCGATTTCACAAAAGAAGAAATTCAATGTAAAAAAAAATATTTCCTTGGCTTTAAAAATAAATTTTACCTATTCTCCTGTTCCTGGAAATTAAAAAAAATAATAAAAAAGGAAAGCCCCGCAATTATCCATTCACATTTGTTTTATAGTAGCCTAATTGCGCGGCTAGCCTGTCCAACAAGCATTCCGTTAGTTTACTCGTTGCATGGTGAAATGAGTAAAAATGTATTTAATAATAGCAAAGTGCTTACTTTTTTAGAGAAAAAAACAATAAAAAAAAATCATGTAGCAATGGCAGTTTCCAATACCGTACTAAAAGATTATAAAAAAACAATAACAAATAATATCAATTCCCTTGTTTTAAAAAATTATATATCAAATAAGTATTTTTCACAGAAAAAAAATGAAAAGGGTTATAAGCGCCTTCGAAAACTAAAACTTATTGCAGTTGGTAATATAAAGAATACAAAGAACTACTCCTACCTCGTTAGTGCTTTTACTTATTTAAAGGATTTCGATGTTTCATTAGATGTATATGGGAATGGAAATGTGGCAGATCTTGAAATATTGGAAAATGAAATTGCAAAAAATAATTCTCCAATTAATTTAAAAGGCCCGGCAAATAACATTCATGAATTATTACCAGATTATGATTTATATGTTTCATGTTCCAAACATGAAGGCTTTGGCATAGCTGCAGTAGAGGCAATGGCATTAGGGCTTCCATTGATATTAACAGATTTGCCCGTATACCATGAAGTGACGTTCAATAATGCCCTGTTTTTTGACATTAATAACCCGTCATCATTTGCTGATTTAATAAAAGAAATTTTTGAAGGTAAATACGACCTGAGTGGCCTCTCGGCTAAAGGAAATTGCCTTGCTAAAAAATATACCAAAGAGATTTACCTGGATAACCTTTTCAGTATTTATGATAAAATGCTCAACAATTCAAACGGGCCTGACAAATGATATTTTTCTCAAAACCAACATCTATTATTTTACTATTTCATAGGGTAAACCCCTCCCGGGATAAAATGTGGGACCCGATGGATATTGAATTGTTTCAAAATACCTTAAACTATGTTCAAAGAAAATTTCATACAATTGAACTCAATGAATTATTATTTGACAGGCCTGCACATTCCTCAAAACCTTTGGCTGCTATTACTTTCGATGATGGTTATCACGATTTTTTAGATTATTCAATCCCGCTTTTGCGAAAATTTCATTTACCCTCAACTCTTTTTGTTGTAACAAACTGTATTGAAAATAATCTGCCTCCATGGACTTACCTGGTAGATTACCTTTTTGAAAACTCTTATAAATTACAATTAGTCAATTTCAATTTCCCGGCCTTACCTATAGAATTTAAAAATACAAAATGGCTTAATAAGGATCAGAGAATGAATTATGGCAAAAGAATTAAGCAATATTTAAAATGGATTCCTTCGGCTAAAAGACAAGCAATTATGAGAAGCTTAATTGACAATTTTAATGATATAAAAAAGCCGGATGGAATGATGCTCGCCTGGAAAGAATTGATTGAGATAAAAGCATCCGGTGTAGAAATAGGGTCCCATTCAATTTCCCATTCTACCCTGGCAAGTATTGAAGATGAAGATGAATTGAAACGGGAATTGCAAGTCTCTTCAAAAATTTTAAAAGAAAAATTGGGTGTAATTTCTCCGGTATTTTCTTACCCGTGTGGTAGCTATAATGAAAGAGTAAAAGCTTTAACACAATTGTCAGGATATAAGGCTGGGCTGGCAGTAAATGGTAGATTATATAATCCTTCTAAGGATGGCATTTTTGAAGTGCCACGAATAGAACTTTACAATCAATCATGGTTAAAGACAAAAATGAGAATGAATGGAACTGTGAGTTTTATTGAAACAATAATAAAATAATTAAAAATTTTATGGCCGCGGAAAAATATACGATCGTTCTTCAAATATTATAACAATCAATTTCCAAATATTGAAAAATATCCTTTTCATATCTTATGATGGAATGACTGACCCTCTTGGCCAAAGCCAGGTGATTCCTTATCTCGAAGGGCTTACAAAATATGGGTATAGGTTTACAATCCTTAGCTGCGAAAAGCCGGAAAAATACACTTTACACAAAGAAGAAATTGAGAGTTTACTGGAAAATAAACCTATTAATTGGGTGCCGGTAAAATATCACAAAAATCCAGCTGCTTTATCTACTGTTTACGATGTTTACCAGTTGAAGAAGAAATCAAAAAAACTGCATACAAAGGAAAAATTTGACCTGGTTCATACCAGGGCAGGAATACCCGCTTTAGTAGGGCTATGGCTTAAAAAAAAGTATGGGATTAAATTTATAAATGATATCCGCGAATTTTATTCGGACAGCCGTATCGAAGGTGGAATGTGGAACACCGATAAGTTTTTGTACAAAAAAATTTACTTGTTTTTTAAACAAAAAGAAAAAGAAGAATTTATTCTTTCTGATGGCATTGTCTGCCTTACAAAAGCAGCGGAAAATATTATAAGAAATTCGCCTGATTATAAAAATGAAATTCCATTGCACGTAATTCCGTGTAGTGTTGACACCCAATTATTTGATCCGGGAAAAATAGATAATCTCCAAAGAATAAAATTGAAAGATGAATTAAAAATAAAAGTCGAAGATTTTATTTTCTGCTACCTTGGCTCTGTCGGAAGTTGGTACTTAACAAATGAAATGATGCAGTTTTTTAAAATTATCAGCGATAAAATACCTAATGCAAAATTTCTATTTATCACCCCGGCGGATAATAAAACCATAATCGCGATTGCAAATAAATTCCGGTTGAGTGAAAACAAGTTAATTATTAAAAAGGCAAATAGAAATGAAGTCCCTGCACTATTATCTTTATCCAGGTATTCTGTTTTTTTTATAAAACCGTGTTATTCAAAACAATCATCTTCTCCAACAAAACATGGCGAAATTATGGCGATGGGTATTCCTGTAATTACTAATTCAGGCGTTGGCGATGTAGCTGAAATTGTAGAAAAATACCATTCAGGAATTGTTCTGAATGAATTAAACCCATCAAAATTTGAATATGCAGCAGATTTAATTCATGGGACGAATAATTTTGACCGTAATGAAATTAGAAAAGGCGCTAAAGAGTTTTATAATCTTGATAATGCCATAGAAAAATACCGGGAAATTTATAACCAGGTATTAGCAAAATAAAAATCCGGGATATTTGTTGGTTTACTGTTTATTTTTTTCTTCCTAATGCATGATACAAAGGAATACCAGGGCTGATAACAATATCAGTTAATCCTGCACTTTCCATCATTTCTATTATTTGTTTTGATGAGAATCTTTGTTCAAGCCTGGTTCCAAAACGGTCCAAAGTGTCATTCCTTATCATAAAAAAAGAACGGTTTTGATAACCATGCAAGGGCATTTTTTTTGCGAGATTAGTGAAGCCTAAAAATTTAAAAAATCTTCCGGTTAAGATGAAAGGCATGTAAAAAATAATTGCTAAAACATCACATACCAAATGCTTCATTTTCCCGGGAAGGCGGCTTACAAGCCTTCTTACCAAATCACTTAGCTTGAAAAGGCTTTGGTAAAAAAAACCTCTGTTTTCTAAATTGTAATATAAATAAACATAAAAAAAGCCACCCTTTTTTACTTTTTTTACGCAATCAATTAGCGCCTGGCGAGTATTTGGTGTATGATGCAAAACGCCAATACTCATTACAAAATCAAAAGTTTCGTCCGCAAAAGGAAGCGTTTCTATCGAGGCTTTGGATAACCTTACATTTTTTGTTTTTCTTAATAATTTATCTGCCGCAAAAATTGCGTTGCTTGGATCCACTGCCTCAATGAAACCAACTTTTGGTGAAATATATTTTGTCCATCTTCCGGTTCCGCATCCGATGTCTAATACATAGGTTTTAGAATTTATTGTAGCATCATTCAGGATATCAAAATATTCCTCACCACCTTTTTTTACAGTGTCATCATCCTGTTCAAAAAATTTCAGCCATTCGTTTCCAAACTCATCAACTACTTTTTTATCAATATTTTCTCCTTCAATATCAAAAATATAAATATCGCGGTTCTCTGTTTTAATAATTTTATCAGGCAACCTTGCAAATTCACTTTTCATTTTGCGATTTCAGTCTTTTTTGAGTTCAGCAAAATAAGTTTATTTAAATAATAGAAATCAATTTTTTAAATTAATATTGTTTTAATGGAAAACGGGAAATTTATTATTTCGCTTGATTTTGAAATTTATTGGGGTGTTCGTGATGTTGTTAATCTCTCTGAGTATAAAAATCAGCTTGAAGGTGTGAGGGAAGCGATACCGTTACTATTAAAAATTTTTAAAAAGTATAATATAAATGCCACTTTTGCTACGGTTGGCTTTTTATTTTTTTATACTAAGAAGGAACTTTTGAAAAATATACCCGAAAGAAAACCAATGTATTTAAATTCTGGTTTATCTCCTTATGCAGAAGAGTTTAAATCGGTTGGCGAAAATGAAAATAGTGATCCCTTTCATTTAGCCGGAAGCCTTGTTGAGCAAATTAAATTATCAGGACAGGAAATAGGGTCTCACAGCTTTTCCCATTATTATTGCCTGGAAAAAGGCCAGTCAACAGCGGATTTCAGGGACGATATAATTGCAGCAAAAAAGATAGCAGCTAAAAGTGGAATTGATTTAAAAAGTTTTGTATTTCCACGAAACCAGTATAACGAAAATTATATAAATATCTGCAAGGAAATGGGATTTACTTCTTTCAGGGGAAATGAAAATTCCTCGCTCTTTTCTTCAAAAACTCATGGATTTGTTACTACTTTACGCCGACCTTTCAGATTACTGGATTCGTATTTAAACCTAAGTGGCCACAATTGTTATTCTCCTCGCGATATGGTGAATTATCAAATTATCAATATCCCGTCCAGCCGGTTTTTAAGGCCTTACTCTAAATCCGGGAAAGCATTTGAAAAATTAAAGTTGAAGAGAATAACTGATAGCATGGATTATGCATCCAGAAACCGATTAGCCTACCATTTATGGTGGCATCCCCATAATTTTGGCTACAACATGAAAGAGAATTTTTTATTACTTGAAAAAATATTAATTCACTATAAAAAATTAAATGAAGAATATAATTTTGAAAGTGTAAATATGCAGCAATTGGCAAAGGAAATAAATAATGGCTAAAAAAAAATTAGTGATGCTGGCTGGCAAAGGTATTTCCACCAACATCCTTTATAATTCACTAAAAGAGGAATATGAAATTTTAGCAATTCTTCTTGAAGAGCCTGTGCCTGTTATTCAATTTTTAAAAAAACGAATAAAAAAATTAGGAATAGGGAAAGTAGCAGGGCAGATTATGTTTCAACTTTCAATTGCCAAATATTTACAATGGGTTTCATCCAAAAGAAGAAAAGAAATTTTAAAAATTTTGGGGTTAGATGACAGTTCTCTTCCTGAACAAAAGATAAATCACTTAAGGTCAATAAATGATTCAGAAACAATTTTATTATTACAAAAGTTAAGGCCGGATTTGGTAATCGTTAATGGCACAAGGATTATTTCAGAACATGTTTTGAATTCAATTCCTGTAATTTTTTTGAATATTCACGCCGGAATTACACCAAAATATAGAAATGTACATGGAGCCTATTGGGCCAACGTAAACAACGATCCTGATAATTGCGGTGTTACAGTTCACATGGTTGATAATGGGATTGATACAGGTAGAATTATTTATCAAAGAAAAATTATTATAACAAAAAAGGATAATTTCTCTACATACCCATTATTGCAATTATCTGAAGGAATTATTTATTTGAAAAAAGCTATTCAAGATATTTTTGATAACAAAATCATATTTCTAACTAATAATTCAGAAAGTAAAATGTGGCATCATCCTACTTTTTGGCAATATATCTATTACCGGATCGTTCATAATAAAAAATAAAGAAGCTGCTTTATGCCTTCAAAATTTCTTATTATCGGTTCCGGGTTTTCGGGCGCTGTTTTAGCGCATGAACTTACCAAAAAGCTGGATTGCCAAATTGATATTTGGGAAGAAAGAAACCATATTGCCGGAAACTGCCACACTTCCCGCGATGAAGAAACCGGAATAATGGTTCATCGCTACGGCCCGCACATTTTTAATACTGATAAAAAGGAAATTTGGGATTATGTGAATTCTTTTTGTGAATTCACAAATTATGTACACAGAGTAAAGGGAGTGTATAACGGTAATGTGTATTCGCTTCCTGTTAATTTGTTAACCTTAAACCAGTTTTTCAATCGCTCTTTTACTCCAAATACATCAAGGTGTTTTTTAGAATCTTTATCTGATAGAAGTATAAAAGACCCTCAAAATTTTGAAGAACAGGCTTTGTCTTTTATTGGTGAGGATTTATACCACGCCTTCTTTTATGGGTATACCAAAAAACAATGGGGCTGCGAGCCCAAAGAGTTACCCGCTTCCATTTTAAAAAGGATTCCGGTAAGGTTTAATTATGATGATAACTATCACACAAATGTTTATACAGGAATTCCGGTTAAAGGGTACACTTATCTTATGGAAAAATTATTAGGCCATCCGGATATTCATATTCAGCTAAATAAAAAATTTACACCTTTCCAGGATGTAAGCTGCTATGACCATATTTTTTATACCGGGCCGATTGATGCTTATTTTAATTACGAATTTGGAAAACTTGGTTACAGAACAGTAACTTTTGAATCCGAAATTCATGATGGCGACTACCAAGGCACTGTTCAGGTGAATTACTGCGATGAACATATCCCATATACAAGAATTACTGAGCATAAACATTTTATGCCATGGGAAATACATAAAAAAACAATTATATATAAAGAATTCAGTAAAGAAACCAGTTTAAATGATATTCCATATTATCCCAAAAGGCTGTTGGAAGACAAAAAAATCTTAAATAATTACCGGCATAAAGCTGAAACACTTACTAATACTTCTTTTCTTGGGCGCTTGGCTACTTATCGCTATATGGATATGCATCATGTAATTGGAGAGGCAATTGATTTTACAAATAACTTTGTAGCTGCTTTCTCAAACAATACTTCCCGCCCCGTATTTCCAAATGAGGAAAAATAATTATCTCATTTCATAAATATATTAACAATAACATTTCCTCTTTTACCGTTTTGATGGAGCTGATATATTATCAACTCCAAATCCTAACCTCATGGAAAAAGTTATCGCCGTAATCGTAACTTATAACCGGCAGAAGTTATTAAGCGAATGTATTGAAGCGCTACGAAATCAAACCAGGAAGATTGATAAAATCCTTGTTATTAATAACGGAAGTAGTGACGATACGGAAAGTTGGCTTGAGCTACAAAATGACATTGAATTTTTTACTCAGAAAAATATAGGTTCCGGAGGAGGTTTTAATACCGGTATAAACCTGGCTTATCAAAAAGAATATGATTGGATCTGGCTGATGGACGATGATGGTTATCCTAAAAATGATGCTTTAGCCAATCTTTTGGATGGAGCTGATGAAAAATTATGCTTGCGAAATTGTGCTGTTATAAATAAAGAAGATAAGAATAGTTTTGTATGGAAAACCGGAAATTATTCAGGCATAAATGAAGTAAACGAACAAATAATACATAATTACGCGCACCCATTTAACGGAACTTTACTACACAGGGAAATTATCAAAAAAGTAGGTTTGCCTAAAAAAGAACTATTTATTTGGGGAGATGAAACAGAATATTATCATCGGATTATAACAAAACATAAAATTCCATTTTATACCAAAACAAACAGCATTCATTATCATCCCGCCAGCGCTTATTCTTATAAAAACGACTGGGATTATAAAAGCAATTGGAAAATGTATTTTTATGTAAGAAACCGGTTTCACATTTTAAAAACACGATATAGTGGTAAACCAATAGCCGCGTTTGTGATGTATATTATTTTTCTGGTTTCGTTTTCAGGAATAATTCTTTTGTTTCAAAAAAGTAACAAATTAAAGAAAATAAATTTTATGCTTTGGCCGGTTAAAGATGCATTAAGTAACAATTGTGAAGCGACGCCTGCTTTAATATTGCAAAGGCTATCTATTAAAAAGCAGCATAATCTAATTTACTATTTTCAACTTCCATTTAAGTTATTAAGATTTCCGGTTTATAATTCAGAAACAAATGGCTTACATGAATTGAAAAAGGCATAAAATTCTAAAATGGATTATGTTGATTTCTTATTAGTTCCGATTTATATATTTCTTCTTTATCTTTTTTTCAGGAGAAAAAGAAAAAAATATGCAGATCCTTTATTGCAAAAATATCACCGCCAGGGTTTTTGGATAAAAATATTTGCCAGTATTTTATTTATACTTTATTACTCTTATCTAACGGTAGGGGATACAACCGTTTTGTTCCAGTTTGAAGGAAATAATCTTTATCACCTTATCTTAAAAGACGCGTCTAATCTCAAATATATTTTTAAATTAGGAAAAGATTTTGATCTTTCGCTGGTAAAAAATCCATATAACCAGGGTTACTTCAGGGATGAATCTAACTACATGGTTATTCGTTTAGATGCGCTTTTTTCGTTCATTTCATTTGGAAGTTATGCCGTTATTAATTTGTTTTTTGCCAGCCTTGCTTTTTCCGGATTATGGAAGTTATACCTCTTTTTTTATGAACAATATCCAAAATTGCACAAGCAGTTTGCCATCTCAATTTTATATTTCCCAACTCTTGCTTTCTGGAGCGCCGGATTATTAAAAGACTCTTTGTGCATTGCGGCAATTGGTTGGCTTACCTATGGTTTATATGATTTACTATACAAGAAAAGGTCTTTAGTAAAAAATTGTATTATTATTTTTATTTCAGCCTATTTTCTAACCGAATTGAAAGTCTATATTTTATTAGCGTATGTTCCATTTTTTGTATTATTTATTATTCTTAAAAATGTTCAAAATATTAAGTTCAAATTTTTCCGGTATTTGTTTGCTCCTTTTTTAATTGCAATGAGTATATATGCTTTTACACAAACAATATCATCCTACAAAGATGAATTAGGTGCTTACGCGGTAGAAGATTTGACATCAAGTATTTCTCATCTTAACGAAGTACTTGAAGAACGATCCGGAAGGGAAGATGCGTCCTCTAATTTTAGTTTGGGTGCTCAATTCGATGGCACTTTTACCGGATTAGTAAAAATAGCACCCGTAGCAGTAGCTACCACTTTCTTTCGCCCCTTTATTTGGGAAGCACATAAAGTATCACAATTAATGGCTGCAATCGAAAGCCTGGTACTTATGTTTTTTACGCTTTATATTATTTTAAAAGCCGGCCCTTTTAAATTTCTTAAATGGATTTTTAGCGATCCCCTGATTATGTATTGCTTTCTTTTTGCGGTTGTTTTTGGATTATTCGTAGGGGCGAGTACTTTAAATTTTGGAACATTAGTCCGCTATAAAATTCCATGCCTTCCGTTCTATTCTATTTCTCTATTTTTAATTTATGAAAAGGTGAATGCAAGAGCTTCTAAAAAAGAAATTTCTGAACCAGTTAAATTAATTTTGCTTCAGCCGTCCATAGCTTAAAAAAACAGGGCAATAGTAAACGGATAAATAGCCAGAATTCTTATTTTACTTTTTATCGTTTTGATATATCCTGCAATGGTTGTAAATAATAAAGTTATTTTGCAAAATAATTAATCCAATAAATAATGTGCGGAATTGCAGGATCTATAAATTCTTCTTTCTCCTACCAGGACGTAATTACAAGCTTAGGCCATCGTGGCCCTGACGAAAATAACGGTTTTCAAAATAAAAATGTTGATTTATTTCATTTACGGCTCTCAATTCTTGATATTTCCTGCGGAAAACAGCCGATGCACCTGGGGGATAAATATATAATCATTTTTAACGGCGAAATTTATAACCACCAGGAAATAAGGCAAAAATTTGATCTAAAAGGCGAGACATCTTCAGACACAGAAACGTTGCTTCTTTTGTATGATCGTTTTGGGGCAGATTTTCTTAATTTGATTGATGGAATGTTCGCATTTGTTATTTATGATAAAATAAAAGAACAATTATTTATTGCCCGCGACCGTGCCGGGGAAAAACCGTTTTATTATTATTTTGACCATAAACAATTTGCCTTCGCAAGCGAATTAAATTGTTTGAAAACAATGGTGCCTCTTGAGATTCAGGCTAAAAATTTTTATCAGTATTTGCGCCTGGGGGCTTTTTACCACCAATTTACCCCATATAAAAACGTGACTGAATTAAGGCCAGGAAGTTTTTTAGTTATTGATTGTAAAACCCTTTCTATTAAGGAAACCCGCTGGTGGGATATCAACAGTTTTTATCAAAAAAAATCATCTGATTCACTGGAAGAAAGTTTGCAAAAAACCAACCTCTATCTTCACCAGGCAATAAAAAGAAGGCTGGAATCAAGCGATTTAGAAGTGGGGTGCTTCCTTAGCGGAGGCATTGACAGTGGTTTGGTAACTTCTATCGCAAGCGGATATCAAAAGAATTTAAAAACTTTTACCGTTTCCTTCGATGGAGAATTTGATGAGGCTCCGCTAGCCAGGCTTGTTTCCGAAAAATACAATACTCAGCATAATGAAATAAAAATTTCATTTAAAAACTTGCAGGATGATGTTGAAAATATTTTATGCAACTACGGTGAGCCCTTTTTTGATAGTTCTGCAATTCCTTCTTTTTACGTAAGCCGCGAAGCCAAAAAATACGTTACCGTAATTTTAAATGGAGATGGCGCTGATGAGTTGTTTGGAGGTTACCGCCGTTATGTGCCATTTAGCAAATTTGATTTTTTTAAGAAAATCAATATTGTAAAAAACACAAGCCATTTATTAAAGAAGGCTTTACCTCTTCCAGATAATAAAAAATCTTTGTATAATTATATATACAGGTTAACGGCTTTGGCATCTAAGCCTGGCTTGGAAATTTATCTTTCTGCTGGAGCAGATATCTTTGAAGATTATCAGCAATATATTATTGATCCAGGGTTTGATTACCTCAAACCTGTTAATCATAATTTTGAAAAAATAGCGGGCAGTGGTTTGTCCGGGTTAAAAAAAATTATGAATCTTGATTTTGATACGGTGCTTTGTGATGATTTCCTGGTGAAGATGGATATTGCAACCATGGCAAATTCATTGGAAGGAAGAAGCCCTTTTTTATCAAAAGAACTTTTAGAATACATTCCTTCAATTGATGATAAATATAAAATAAAAGGAAAAACTACCAAGTACCTGTTACGAAGGTTGGCATCTGATTATCTTCCTGCAGAATTAATCCATCAGCCAAAAAGAGGTTTCGAAATTCCATTAAAAAAATGGGTTGATAATGAATTAAAAGAAATTCTTTTTGATTATCTTTCTGGAAATAATAATTTTTATAACAACTTCGTTAACCAGAACTTTGTAGAAAAGTTATTAGCCAAAAAAATAAAAATACCGGATGAAAAACGAGCCAAAATATTATGGACTCTTTTTTCAATGGAAGTATGGTATAAAAAAATTTTCCAATGAATGCCGATCAATTTCGAAAGAAAAAAATTGTTGTTATCGAAAATGGGCTTTTTTCAACCTATACTATGAGGGATGGGCTAATGAAAAAACTTATGGAAGAAGGGTATGACGTTACGATTCTTGCTCAAACCAATAGTTTTGTTTCCCAGGTTGAAAAAACAGGCTTACATGTAATTAATATTGGTTCTGTTGTTTCAAACCCGATAAAAGTTTTCAAATATATTTCCAATGTTTTTACTGCCATAAGAAAAATAAAACCGGATGTTTGCCTTACTTTTAGTATCAGGCCAGCCATTTTTGGAAATATAATAACAAGGTATTTGGATATCCCCACCATTACTAATATAACCGGAGTTGGGCCTTTATTTACCAGTAAAAATTTTGCCTATAGGATTGCAAGGCTTTTTTACCGCTTTGCATTATCTAAAACCAAAAAAGTTTTTTTTCAAAATTCAGATGATTTGAATTTATTTTTGAAAAACAAATTTGTTTCTTTAGAACTGGCAAAAAGTATCCCAGGTTCCGGCGTGGATTATGAAAAATTTAGCCCAATCTATAATGAAGAAAAAGAAGAGAATCAATTTGTATTTCTTTTTATCGGGCGATTAATAAAGGACAAAGGGATTTTTGAATTTGTAGAAGCGGCGAGAATTTTAAGAAAAAAATACCCTGAAATTTTATTTCATGTTATTGGCCCATTTTGGCATCAGAATTTAAAATCGAATACTATTTCTAAATCTGAATTACAAAACTGGATAATAGAAGGAATAATAGATTATGAAGGTGAAAAAAAAGACATTAGAAAATTTATTGCAAGGGCAGATTGCATCGTACTTCCTTCTTACCGTGAAGGGACTTCAAATATTTTACTCGAAGCAGCCAGTATGGAAAAGCCAATAGTTACTACCAATACTACGGGTTGCAAAGAAATAGTAGAAGATAATATTACAGGTTTTTTATGTGAGGTAAAAAATAGCAAAGACCTTGCTGCTAAAATGGAAAAGATGTATTTATTGTTGCCTGAAGAAAGAAGAATAATGGGTGAGAAGGGGAGGGAAAAAATGATAAATGAATTTGATAAAAAAATAGTTCTAAATAATTATTTGAATGCTATTGATGAAATACTAAACGCAAAAAATTATAGCTTTAATACACAGTTTCAAGCCTCTTCTTAAACAATTCAAACCATTTTTAAACATTTTGTATCGGTGTAAGTCATATATACAGTTTGTTTATTTTTGTTGTAGACATAAATATTTATGATCCAAATCCAAAATGACCAGGAACTTCTGGAACTTTTCAAAAGCCCCTCTACAAAAGAACAGGCTTTTACAAGTATTATAAAAAAATACCAGGAAAAGTTGTATTGGCACATTCGTCGAATTGTAATTACTCATGATGATGCCGATGATGTGCTGCAGAATATGTTTATAAAAGTTTGGAAGGGATTAGAAAATTTTCGGGAGGATAGCCAGCTTTATACATGGCTTTACCGCATAGCCACAAATGAATCGCTTACTTTTCTTGCAAAAGAGAAAAAGAGGCATTCTGTTTCATTAAGCGATGAGGAAAACGGGCTTAGTAATAAATTGAAAAGTGATTCCCATTTTGACGCTAACAAACTTGAGTGGAAGCTACAATTGGCCATTCAATCATTGCCCGAAAAACAACGCGTTGTTTTTAACCTTAGATATTATGATGAAATGCCCTATGAAGAAATGAGCCGTGTGTTGGAAACAAGCGAAGGTGCTTTAAAGGCTAGTTATCATCATGCAGCTAAAAAAGTTGAAAGTTTTATCCTGAATAATTAAACGAATTGAATAAAAAATAGTCTGAACAGTGGAAATGAAAAAATCAGAAGAAATATTAAACGAATTGAAGGGCTTAACTCCTTCACTTGCGGCAATGGAGAAGGTGAATGTTTTCAGGGCTCCTGATGGCTATTTTGATGACTTGGATGAAAAAATTTCTACAACGGTTTTTCTTTACCAGGATGAAAAAAAAGGGGTTCAAAAAATCCCTGAAGGTTATTTTGGTTCATTAAGTTCTAAAATTATATCAAGAATAAAACAGGAAGATAAAAGTGCGGATGATGAGATTAAATCTATATCGCCCGCCTTACATTATTTGAAAGAAGAAGAGGTTTATTCAGTTCCAGATGAATATTTTAATAATTTAAGTAATAAAATCCTTTATAAAATAAACCATCAAAATGCAAAAGTTGTTTCTTTCGCCTCAGCAAAAAAATGGTGGAAATATGCTGCTGCGGCAGTTATCACTGGAATTATAACTATTACTTCCTTACAATTTTTTAATAAGCCCCAATATATAACTTCAGCTAATATGCCAGGTTATATTCAAATGGCAGCTCAATATAAAACCGCTAAAGAACTTGATAAGGGAATTTCATCTTTAAGTGATAATGATATTGCTAATTACCTTGAAAAAAATACGACGATCCTAGATGACGAGGCGCTTACCAGCAATACTGATACGACAGGTTTACCGGCTCCTGACGATTATTTGCTTGATGATAATGCTTTAAATAACTACCTTCAAAAGATCAGTGCACAAGGAACCATAACAAATACACAGTAAAAAATGAAAAAATATTTACTTATAATAATTGCAATATTTGGAAGTTTTTCCTTTGCATCTGCACAAAACGGCAGGCAGGAAAAAATTCAGGCTCTAAAAGTGGCATTTATAACTCAAAAACTTCAACTGACACCCGCTGAAGCAGAAAAATTTTGGCCCATTTATAACCAATATGACAACGAAATAAGGCAAGTGAGGGTTAATAATAGAAACGGAGATGTTCTTGATAATGAACAAAGTGTATTAGACATTAGAAAAAAATACAAGCCTGCTTTTGAAAAAATTCTTGGCCCTGAAAGATTAAATAGTGTTTATAAGGCAGAAAAGGATTTTCGAAATATCTTAATCCAACGCCTCAAGGAACAAAAGCGGTAAAATTATAAGATTAGAATTTATATAGAATGAAAAACGGAAGAATTTGTTGCTTTACTATGTTTTAATAAAAAAAATTGATTCGTTTTTTGTAATCAAACAAAATAAAAATACCATCTATTTGTTGGTTTACTGTACCTAAATTATTTCGATTTCAACCTGTATTTTTTGACAACTTTCGGATTATTGAAATAATCATCCACCGCCTTTGAATCAGTTCTATCATCAACGATAGGCACATCAATTAACTGGAGTTGCACTTGTTGTAATTCGTCTTTTAATTTCCCGGTTTTTTTTGCAATGTCTGGGTCTTTATTGCCAACCAGGGTATTATCAGTGAGTAAATATTGAAGCCTTTTAATATCGTTTCTTACCAATGATGCCGAATTCAATTCATCATTTTTATTGGGGGCTACCGCTTCTTTTACCGGCACAAGGGCGACGCCTACACTTGGCAAGATTTTTCCAACGGTTTGTTCATTTGGATTAGGAAGTGATGAGAAAACAGTACCTCCAAGAGCAGTAGTGGCCGACGTAAGGTCAAATTTGGTTCTCGTATCTTTAGTCTTTTTAATTTTCTGATCAAGAACACGAAATGTATTTTTTAACTGAACTATATAAGATTCTATACCGCTGTATATCTTATTATATTCTATTAAACGTAAAGGGAAATTAATACTTTCATTTACTTTAACATTGACTGTCGCTGTATCCCTGTTAAAAAATTTATCAACACCAATAAATTTAATAACCAGTGATTTTTGTTTTGAAGTTTCATCATCCTTAATAAAATCATAAGGAGCTATCCAGTTGAAAGCATCGCCGCATTTAGTTACCGGAGTTGAAGAACGTATTGGGTAATTACAATAATAGGTAATAGACTCCAAAGGAAAACTACCTTCTTCGCATTGCAAATTAAAACTTAACGTATCACCCTCATCAATAATAAGATTGTCGCCAACTGTAGGTTTTATTTTTGACGGTATTATATCAGTATTATAAAATAGAATTGAAAAAGTGGTATCAACTTTATCAGTAGGGTCATTCAGGTTTTGAACACCAATATTTACTTTATACCGGTTGTCATATTTTAATTTTCCGGATAAAAAATAAGATTTTTCCGCCCTGAAATGCAATATTCCATCGTCTTTATTTATTCTCAACCCTACCGGGGAATTTTTTAAATACCAATAATAATCTGATGATTTTTTATTTATTACAAATTGATAATCAAGCGTAGAATCCACATGAAGCGTAAAATAAGGGCTAAAATTTTTTATTCTGAGAACTGTGTCTACAGGTTTTAAAAAAATAGTGTCTTCAGCAGGTAAATGAATGGTATCCTCTTTTTCTGCCTTAGAACTATCTGTAACCTGGCTTTTAGCATGGAAAGAAAATAGAACCAAAATAAAAACCAGAGTCAAAACTTTAAAAATGGCGTTTTTAAGCATGTGTGCAAAAGTATAAAACAATTTGCCCCTGAATTCTTAATAAAATAAAAAAAATAAGATTCTTTTTTAATTGAATTAATGAACATCAGCTACTTAAATAGGATTCCTAAAGGTATTTTGTATTGAATTTTAAAAAAGCAGGCTTATCTGAATTTATCCATTGCCAATTCCGGCGAGCCTGAAAACTTTTTCATGATTAAAGAAATACTTTGTGCTATATCGCTTTTATTTGAAAGAATAAGATCTGCTTTATTTTTAGAAATTTCTTTTTCAGCTTCTGTTTCCTTTTTCGAATTTGTATGATTGAGGCTAAGAACGATATTTTTTAAATCGGCGTCCGCGTATTTTGAAGTTTGTACTAATATTAAAACCGTGATGGCATCCAAATCATTTTCGTTTCCAAGCCTCAAATGCACGTTTCTACGTAATTCCTTAACCAGGCTATCAACGTTGATTTTTCGGCCTCTTAATTTATTAGCATTTTTTTCGATTATATTTTTAATATCAGGTTTTATAACCAACATCGCATTTTCAAAAAATGTATTAGCCTGAATGGGCATTACTGAATTGACCTGCGCAAAAATGGGGTTGGTAAAAAACAAAAAAAAGAGAGGTAAAATATTTTTCATAAGCAAAAATTTTTGTGAAATATTTACTCGAAATGGGCCAGCTTTATATAAAACGCTAAAAAGAGGAAAATATTGAAGAGATTTGAAATTAAATTGTAGTGGAGATTGCTCTAAAATATTAGAATTATCTACAATTGAAAGTTTACTTTTTAATTTTTTTCTTTAATAATATCTGTAAAACCAATACCTTAATACATAATTAAAAACTTTTGTCTATTATTAAATAAATAAATAAATTTAAAATGAATCCCAACCCAAAATTAAAAGGGCAAAGTGCTTTAGTAACCGGAGCAAACAGTGGCATTGGCGAAGCTGTTGCCATTGCTTTGGCAAATGACGGAGCAAATGTTGTGGTTAATTATGTTACACACCCCGAAAACGCTGATGTTGTTGTCAAAAAAATAGAAGATAATGGCGGTAATGCAATCGCCTTAAAAGCAGATGTAAGCAATGAACAAGAAGTGCAGGCAATGTTTAAGCAAATGTTCGATAAATATGGGACGATAGATATCCTGATAAATAATGCCGGTATCCAAAAAGATTCGCCACTTGAGAGTATGAGCCTTGGCGATTGGCAATTAGTAATTAACGTGAATCTTACCGGGCAATTCTTATGTTCGCGAGAAGCGGTAAAAGAATTTTTAAGGCGCGGCATAGTGCCGGAAAGAAGTTGTGCTGCAGGAAAAATTATTTGTATGAGCAGTGTACATCAGGTTATTCCATGGGCTGGCCACGTGAACTATGCATCCAGTAAAGGTGGCATAGAAATGATGATGAAAAGTATGGCACAGGAACTGGCACCTAAAAAAATAAGAGTCAATGCGATAGGGCCGGGTGCGATAAAAACGCCTATTAACACAAATGCATGGGATACTCCCGAAGCCGCTAAAAAGTTATTGACACTTATTCCTTATAACCGTATTGGCGATCCGGAAGATATTGGAAAAGTAGCCGTATGGCTTGCCAGTGACGATTCCGATTATCTTGTAGGAACTACCATTTTCGCAGATGGCGGCATGCTGCTTTATCCTGGTTTTTCTACTAATGGATAACAACTTATAAAACAAAATGGAAAATGCAGAATTAAAAAGGTTACAGTTAAATGCAACCAAAGAAGTACCAATAGAAAAATGGGGGCCTTATTTATCTAACAGGCAATGGGGAACTGTAAGAGAAGATTATAGCCCTAATGGCGATGCCTGGAATTATTTTCCTCACGAGCACTCCCGAAGCAGGGTGTACCGCTGGGGAGAAGATGGGTTAGGTGGAATTTCAGATGTCAATCAACAATTGTGTTTTGCGGTGGCTTTATGGAATGGGAATGATCCGATTTTAAAAGAACGGCTGTTTGGCTTAGCTAACCAGGAAGGCAACCATGGTGAAGATGTAAAAGAGCTATATTATTATTTGGATAATGTGCCTACACATTATTATATGAAATACCTCTACAAATATCCGCAACAGGAGTATCCTTATGAAAGCCTGGTAAAAGTAAACCGGGAAAGAGGCAAACTCGATCCGGAATTTGAAATACTTGACACCGGAGTTTTTAATGATGATAAATATTTTGACGTTTACATTGAATATGCGAAGCAAAACAGTGAAGATATATTTATAAAGATCGAAGTTGTTAACCGTGGCTCCGAAAAAGCTCAGGTTACTGTTTTACCTACCTTGTGGTTTTATAATAATTGGCAATATGCAGGAGAAGATAATAAGCCTTATATAACTTACCTGTCAGACCACTCCATAAAAGCCCACCATCAAAAGCTTGGAGATTATTTTATGTATTTTCAAACGTCACAAAATGTTCTCTTTACTGAAAACGAAACCAATTTTCAAAAACTTTTTAACCGGCCAAACACAAGTGATTTTGTAAAGGATGCTTTTCATGAAGCTATCATTCATGGTACAGGTTTTCAAAAATTAAAAGATAAAAAAGAAGGATCTAAATGTGCTCCCGTTTACTCTTTAGAAATTGAGCCGGGCAAATCTGAATGCATTTTTCTCAGATTATCAAATAACCATATTGATAATTGTTTTCCTGCAAATTTTCAGGAAATATTTATTAAGAGAAAGAATGAAGCAGATATTTTTTATGAAACAATTCATCCTTCCTCTCTAACGGATGATCAAAAAAATATTCAGAGACAGGCTTTCGCCGGCATGTTATGGAACAAACAATATTATCATTACGATGTTGACAGATGGTTAAATACAAGCGATGGAATCACGCCTGACTCTTCAGAACGCAAAATGGGGAGAAACCATGACTGGAAAAATTTAAAAAATCAGGATATTTTATCTATGCCCGACAATTGGGAATATCCGTGGTATGCTGCATGGGATATGGCTTTTCATTGTATAACAATGGCCGTTATCGATCCGGTTTTTGCAAAACACCAGCTTACTTTGCTAATGCGTGAATGGTACATGAACCCACAGGGGCAATTACCAGCTTACGAATGGGATTTTGGTGACGTAAATCCTCCTGTCCATGCTTTTGCCGCTTTACAAATTTATAAAATTGAGGAAAGATTGTATGGAAAGGCTGATATCAATTTCCTCAAAAGTATTTTTCAAAAACTCATAATTAATTTTACCTGGTGGATTAATAGGAAAGATGCTAATGGCAATAATATATTTGAAGGAGGCTTTCTCGGCCTTGATAATATCGGGCTTTTTAACCGTAGTATGGTGATGCCCGGAAATATCCTTTTAGAGCAAACAGATGGTACAAGCTGGATGGGCATGTATGCGCTGGATATGATGAATATTGCTCTTGAAATAGCCATGAATGATATTTCATTTGAAAATATGGCTACCAAATTTTATGAACATTTTGTAATTATAGCCGAAGCTCTAAATGAAATGAACTTGTGGAATGAAGATGATAAATTTTTCTATGATGTTTTATCTATAAACAAGTCCGAAATTTTACCATTAAAAATTCGATCACTTGTTGGATTGTCACCTCTTTTTGCTGTAACTATCATTAAAAAGGAAGTTTTTGAAAAACTTACCAACTTTGAAAAACATATGAAATGGTTTCAGGATTACAGGCAGGCCAATCATTTATATTTGCCGAGCCAGGAAAACAAAAGTTCTGATAGCAGCTTGTTTTCTTTGGTAGACAGGGAAAGGTTAAAAGATTTATTACAAAAACTGTTGGATGAATCAGAGTTTTTATCCGAAGGAGGAATAAGGGCATTATCAAAATTTTATCAGAATAATCCTTACACATTAAATTTTGGAGGCACCAGCTATTCCATTCAATATGATCCGGGAGATTCGACCTCCGATATGTTTGGTGGTAATTCAAACTGGCGCGGCCCTGTTTGGGTTCCGGTAAATTATTTATTCATCCACGCGTTTAAAATCTTTGGGGCTTTTTATGAAGATGATTTAAAATTAGAATGCCCGGTAAACTCCGGAAATTTTCTCACATTAACAGAAATAAGCAAAGAAATCACCAGCAGGCTTCTTCATATTTTTGAAAAAAACGAAAAAAACGAAAGGCTATCAAACGGAAATTATAATTGGTTTTACACCAAAGAAGAAAACCAGGGCCTTATATTGTTCAACGAATATTTTCATGGCGATAATTTGCGTGGATTAGGCTCCAGCCATCAAACAGGATGGACCGCACTGATAGCCAATTTAATTCTTGATCTAAATGAAGAAAATTAAAAGTTTATATTTTTCTAAGGTTCAACAATGCAACCGATTCAATATGGTGGGTATGTGGAAACATGTCAACTGGCTGTATTTTTTCGACAATATATTTTTCATTTAATATCTGCAAATCACGCGCCTGCGTAGCAACATTACAGCTTACATAAATAATTTTTTCCGAAGAAATTTCAAGTAATTTATTAATTAATTTAGGATGAAGCCCTGCGCGCGGTGGGTCGACAATTACCACATCAGGGTTGCCATGTAAATTAAAAAAATCATCATTGCAGATCTCAATCACATCACCGGAAAAGAATTGCGCACAATTAAGATTGTTAAAAGCTGCATTTTCTTGTGCGTCTTTAACAGCATCTTCTATTACATCTACCCCTACTATTTTCTTTGCATTTTTACTTAAAAATATTCCAATGCTTCCGGTGCCACAATAAAGGTCATATACGGTTTCCGTTCCTTTTAGTGAAGCAAAATTCTTTACAATATTATATAAAGCTTCTGCTTGTTTAGTATTGGTTTGAAAAAAAGATTTAGGAGAAATTTTAAAATTAAAATCCCCAAGCATTTCAATAACGTATCCTTTACCATAAAAAATTTTTGGTTCCAAATCGTTAATGCTGTCATTCCATTTTGCATTAATTGTATATACCATTGTGGTTATCGCCGGTACCTTTTCCAAAAGATAATTACTGATTTTTTCGATTTCCTTTTTATCATCATAGCCAAATATTATGTTTACCATCAACTCATTTGTAGAACATTTTCTAATGACAATATTTCTTAAAAAACCCTTATGTTCTTTAAAATCATAATAACTCAAATTGTTTTTTTCGGCATATCTGCGCAAAGTATTTCTGATAATATTATTCACATCTTCCATCAACCAACATTCTTCAATATCAATAATTTTATCGTAAAGCCTGGGAACGTGGTATCCAAGCGCACCGCCCGGCCAGCCTTCTTCTCCTAAATCTTTTAATTCATTTTGAGAAAGGTATTTTTTAGTGCTTAAAGTGAATTCAAGTTTGTTTCTGTATGAAACTATTTTTTCAGAACCAATGATTGGCAAAATAGAAATATCATTTAGTTTTCCAATTCTTTTTACTACATCTTTTACTTCCTGCTCTTTGTATTTTAATTGCAAATCGTAAGGAAGCATTTGCCATTTGCAACCTCCGCAAATACCAAAATGAATACAAAACGGTTCAACACGCTCTTCACTGAATTTCTTTATTTTAACCACCTTTCCTTCTGCCCAATCTTTTTTATTTTTTGTAATAAATAAATCAACCGTATCGCCGGGTACAGCACCTTCAATAAATATTACTTTCCCATCAATTTTAGACAAAGCCTTTCCTTCTGCGGCATACCCTGTTACTAAAATATTTTCTAATACCAATTTTTTCCTTCTCATTATAGCAAAAATAACCTTTCAGAAAATTCCAACTTTAAATTTTACATTGTTTTATTTCGGTAAAATAGAAATCTGGCTTTTTTGTTCTTTTACTGCAAAAGAGATTTTAAAGAATTTAAATTTGTAAAAATATTATCAGGATGAACGATTTTATAAAACCAACTTTTTTTAAAACCCCATTATCTTTTAGAAAATGGCTTGAAAAAAACCATGAAACAAAAAAAGAATTTTTGGTAGGTTTTTATAAAGTAAAAAGTGGAAAACAAAGTATTACCTGGAGTGAATCTGTTGATGAAGCAATTTGTTTTGGATGGATTGATGCTGTCAGAAAATCTATTGATGAAGAAAGTTATTGCATAAGATTTACGCCAAGAAAACCAAAAAGTATTTGGAGCAAGGCCAATATTAAAAAAGTAGAAGAATTATCAAAACAAGGATTGATGCGCCCTTCAGGGCTTGCCGCTTTTTTAAAAAGGGAAGAAAAAAACTCAGGGATATATTCTTATGAGAAAGAGCCATCGGTCTTATCCAATGATTATTTAAATAAATTTAAATCGAATACAAAAGCATGGAGTTTTTTTCAAACGATGGCGCCCTCTTATCAAAAAGCCACCATTCATTGGGTGATGACGGCGAAACAGGAAGTTACGAAATTAAAAAGGCTGCGGGAATTAATAAATGACTGTGAAGCCGGAAGAAGAATAAAACGATTAAATTACTAAAATGATTTACGATACTATTGTAATCGGGCGCGGATTAATTGGTTCATCCGCCGCAAAATATATTAGCCTTTTTCAAAAAAATGTGGCCTTCATTGGCCCTGATGAAGAAACTGCTTTTAAAGAAGGAATTGTCTTTGCCAGCCATTATGACCAGGCGAGAATTCAAAGTATTGTCGGTAAAAATGAAATTTTTACTTTACTCAATCAACAATCCGCAAATGAATATTCAGCGTTGGAAGAAGAGTCTAGCATCCGCTTTCATTCTAAAGAAGGTTGCCTGGTTGTAAATCCTGCTGCTACTGATTCTTATCAAAATGAATATAAAGAACTTGCAAAAAAATTTGACATTAAATATAAAGCTTTTGATGATGCAAATTCTTTAAAATCTTTCAATTCAAATTTTGAATTTCCGGGTTCAGCAAGTGGTTTTTTTGAAGCCGCGCCTGCCGGAACTATTAATCCGCGGCTTTTAATAAAAGCCCGTTCAGAGGTGTTCAAAAAAAATGGTGGCGAAATCTTTAATAATATAGTTAATGGTGTTTCTTTTGAAAAAGGGGTGATAAAAATTTCCTGTATTGATAATGCAATATTTTATGCAAAAAAAGTTCTGCTGGCTCCTGGTGCTTTTACTAATTTTTTAAATTTGGTGAAGCGAAAACTTTTTTTAAAACTAAAAAGTGAAACTACTATTTGGGTAAAAGTAAATGCTGAAGAAGCGGAACGCCTATCTTCGCTTCCGCCGCTATTGTATAAAATTGTTGAGCCGGAATTTGACGATATTTATTTGATCCGGCCCATAAAATATCCTGACGGTAATTATTATCTGAAAATGGGGGCGAACATTCCTTCGGATTTTTATTTTAAAAATTTGGAAGAAATACAAAATTGGTTCTTGAAAAATAAATCTACAGACAATATTCCGTTATTATTAAAAACATTAAAATTTATACTGCCGGCCCTTTTAATTGAAGAAATTTTTGAAAAAAAATGCATTGTTACTTATACCAAACATGGCCAGCCATACATTGGTTCTTTAGAAAATAATGGTTTATATATAGCTGGTGGTGGAAACGGTTATGGAGCCATGTGCAGTGAAGCTTTGGGAAAAATAGCAGCAACATTTTTATTAGAAAATAAATTTCCCCCAGGCTTTTCTGAAAAAGATTTTGTCCCGGTTTTTGAAGAGTAGTTTGTACTTTGAATAAAAAAAATTTATAGGATCTTTTCATAGTAAAACAACTTTTATCGATATTTTTTATTTTACAATAGCCTTCCGTTCTTGGCAAATCTCTTTTATCGGTATGCGATTTGACGATAATAATAAAAATCTTCTACATGACGCAGGGAACCATGCTTCAATCTTTTCATTGGTACATGCCAAATGATGGAAACCTGTGGAAACAAATAAAATCTGACGCACCAAAATTAAAAGAATTTGGGTTTACTTCCATTTGGTTTCCCCCGGCTTATAAGGGAAGCGGAGGTGGATACAGCGAAGGTTATGATGTATACGACCTTTATGACCTTGGTGAGTTTGACCAGAAAGCGTCGGTCCGCACTAAATATGGAACACGCCAGGAATACCTTGAAGCGATAGATGCAGTCCACGAGAATGGTATGCGTGTGATGGTTGATATCGTTCTCAATCACAAAGCCGGTGGAGATGAAATTGAAAGAATAAAAGTGGTAAAAGTAGATCCGGATGATCGCACAAAATTGATATCAGAACCAATGGAAATTGATGCATTTACGAAATTTACTTTTCCCGGCAGGCACAAAAAATATTCTGCTTTTGAATGGAATTATATGTGTTTTACCGGGGTAGACTATGCGCATGATTCAACGGAAAAAGCTATTTACAAAATATTAAACGGAAATGGCGATGGATGGCAGGAAATGATAAGCGATGAAAAAGGGAATTATGATTACCTGATGTTTACTGATATTGATTTTAGAAATGCTTCGGTCCGAAAACATTTAATTAATTGGGGAAAATGGTATTGGTATCAACGGAATTTTGATGCGGTACGTTTAGATGCAGCCAAACATATACCAGCATATTTTTATAAAGACTGGGTTAATAAATTAAGGCATCATACTAAAAAAGAAGTCTTTGCAGTAGCAGAATACTGGGCTCCCCATTCTGTTGATTTATTGTTGAAATATATTGAAGCGACCGGCGGAATTATGAGCTTGTTCGATTGTTGTTTACAATTAAATTTTCACAATGCTTCTGCCCAGGGGAGAAAATATGATATGAGAAAAATTTTTGACAATACATTACTTAAAGCCAACCCTGAAAGAGCTGTAACTATTGTTGATAACCACGATACACAACCTTTACAGGCTTTAGAGGCACCGGTTGAAAAATGGTTTAAGGCGATAGCCTATTCCTTAATTCTTCTTCGCCCTGAAGGATACCCTTGCATTTTTTATCCTGATATTCATGGAGCTCATTACAAAGACAAAGGCACAGATGGAAATGAATATGAAATATGGTTAGAACCGGTAGCTGAATTGGAAAAACTGATGGAAGCCAGGCGTAATAATGCTTTCGGCCTAACGCGAGCTTATTTTAATCACAAAAATTGTGTTGGCTGGGTAAGGGCAGGCGATGAAAACCACAGTGGGTGTGCAATTCTGTTATCTAATGGTGATGATGGTTTTAAAAATATGGAAATAGGAAAACGATACGCTAATAAAATTTTTATCGATTTACTCCAAAATAGAAATGAAGAAGTAAAAATTAATAAAGATGGTTGGGGGAAATTTTTATGCCGTGGCGGTTCTGTGTCTGTTTGGATCGAGAAATAATTTGCAGTCTTTTTATAGTAAACAAACAAATAACCTGGATTCTCATTTTCTTTTATAAACCGGAACTGTGCTACAAGCTTCACCATACATAATACTTTTAGCAACCGGAAGCAGGATTTTAGTAATCTCTACAAAGGCGGTTTCAGGAATTGTTTTTTCTCCACAACCTTTTATTAATACCCTTTTTTCTTTGAAGGCTTCCGGTTCTATTTTTTCAATTTGTTTAAGAAATAAAATATTAAAAACTTCCTGCTTATTTCCGAAAAAAATATTTTTAGCAAATGGCTGAAGATAAGTAGCCGCAAGCATATATGCCCAAAGAGGAATGATGGCATCGGCCGAACAAGTCAAGGCTACGATTTTATTTTGATAAATATTCCAATCGGTATTTTTTAAGGCTTCCCGGTATTCTTTTTCTTTTAAAATCATTTCCATAAATAAATGATCCTTCAAATCAAAAGTTACCAATTCTTCTTCAGGATAAAACTTTTCCAAATCAAGGGTTACCAAAGAACTCTGCGCTACTTTATTCAGAATGGTTTCTTCCATAACTTTATTTTTTGTAAAGTTACAAAATCCATTTTTTACGGCCGTTCAAATAAGGCCTAAAACAAAAAAGCCACCATAGATGGTGGCCTTAAAAAATTCATTTTATTTATTTAAAAGAACCTGCTTCGGAAATCTTTTACATCCGCTGTGTTTTTCAATTCTTCAAATGATTGGCTTAAAGCAGACTGAACCTCTTTATTTAGTTCGTTATTCATTTGTAATTTCTGTAATTCCGGATTAATAGAAGCTTTAGAATAAACACCGTTAACTTTTATTACAAAAACTCCGGAATTTCCTGCAAAAACCGGTGAAACTTTTGATTGGTAATCTTTATTAAATGCAGCTCCTGCTACTTTTGGCTCTTGCCCTATTCCATTAATAATTTGTGAATCAAAAGTAAGTGTGGAATCTTCCCCGGAATTTAGTACCTGTAAATGGTAAGGCGCTGCGGCGGCCTCAAGTGTTGCCGGGTTATTCAGTTTCTTTTTAATTTCGTCTGCCTTTTTGTTATTCATGATAATACCTTCAACAAGCGGGCGTGCTGTATTTACATCCGGTATTCCTGCCTTCATTTTTTTATCAACAATTGCAACAATAAAATCATCTTTCACAGAGAAAGGGTCAGAAACCTGGCCTTCTTTAGCATCAAAAGCCCATCTTACAATCGGCCTCGCATCTTGCAAAGCTCCAACCTGGTAATCATTTTCTTTTATTTCATTCGGAACATTTATTTCTTTTAAACCATTTTTTGCCACATAATCATTAAAAGATTTTACATCTTTTGCATATCCGGTTAATTTAATTGCAGCGGTATTGGCGGCGTTTATAGTCTCATCGCTGGGCGCTATTTCTTTCGCCATATAAGCAATTTTATAACTTGGCTGATAATCTTTTTTATCTAAAATCTCTATATAATGCCACCCGAATTGGGTTTTTACAACTTGTTTGGTTTCGCCTTTATCGTTCAATAAAAAATCTGCAAAAGGTTTTGCAAAATTATCGTTTTCGACTGTTGTCAAATCAAAAGTCATCACACCATTTTGTTGCTTGGCTACTTCGTCAGTTGAATATTTGGCACTCAGGGAATCAAAGCTAGCCCCGTTCTTAATAGCGGTGGCTATGCTATCGGCTAAGCGGTGCGCCGTGCTGTCATCCATAATTGGCTGTTGCGTCTGCGGATTTACCGTTCCTAATAATATGTGCCGGCATTTAATTGTGTCTGGCAGTAATTTACTATCTAGTTTTTTTGCCAATACATAATTGCCTCCTTCCAGGTATGGGCCAAAAACGCTTCCGTTGGCCAGTGATAAAATAGAATCTTTTTTGGCTGACTGTATCTTTGACTGAGGAATATAAGCATCAGAATAAGTAATAGAAGAAGAGTTTCTTCCAAGAAAAAATTTAGCATTTGAATCTGAAGCAAATTGAGGCTTAAGTTCCTTTAAGGATTCAAGAATTTTTGCACTATCTGCGGCACTTGCTGCGGCACTAAAAGAAACATAAGAAAGTTGTACGCCAGCCTCTTGCTTGTACTTTTTCTTATTATTATCAAGATAGGTTTTAATATCATTATCTGAAACTTTGACAGCGCTATCACTTATTACTGTGTAAGGGACTGCTACGTAAGAAATTTTTGCAAATTGATTTTTCTCGTTCTCTTGTTCTTTTATAAGCCATTTTGGTTGGTACATACTTCCTGCAATCAGAGAAGTATATTTCGTATAAAGTGCATTCAGGCGCATCGGATCAATTACCTGCGAAATGATTGCATTTCTTCGTGTAGGGTCCTGGTCTTTTTTAGTTTGAGCCCACCACTGCTTTGCCTGGCTTATATCATATTGCCCTGTTGTTTTATCTGTAAACGCTTGTTTTAATTGTTGAGGAGCCTGGTCGCTAAACATAATAGAACTCATTTCTTCCGGCGTAAAAGTGATTCCTAATTTTTGAAATTGGCCTTGAACTACTTTTTCAGCTACCATCTGGTTCCAAACAGATTCTTGTATTTGATTATTTTGTGCCGAACCCGCGTTCGGGTACTGTTGTTGAACTTCCTTTACCTTATCATTAAAGTCATTAATATTAATTTTTTCTCCGTTTACTACTCCAACGCTCGTTGTATTGCCGCCTCCAAATAAAGAACTTCCGCGCCCGCTGCTCATAGAATCCATTAATATAAAGGCAATAAGGCTTATTCCGATTAGGGCAATTACTATTACGGCTCCTTTTTCACGAATAGTCTGAATGATTGACATATTGTATATTCTCTTAAATTTTAAATAAGGCGGCAAAAATACTGTAAAATCAAATAGGAACAAATTGTGGATAACGTATCGGGAACAGCGCTGGCATTGTTTTTTATTTATTCAAATATTTTTGAAACTTTTTTTGTTTTAAAACGCAAAAAACTTTTCAACAACTCAATGTTAGAAAATAAATTTTAACGTGGGTAACCCCGAATTTTTTAAAACTTTGTGTTGAATAACTTTTAATAACTCAAAGGATTTTTAGAAGTAATTTTAATTCATTGAAAATAACAACGTTTTATCCCATATGCTTTCACATTATTTTATAAAAAAAGAGTGATAAATTTATCAACGTTGAATTTTACTAACAGCCTGTTAAAAAGCATCCAATTGTTAAACAAATACTACGTTAATGATGTTAAACAAATTGTGGATTAATGTGAATAAAAAGGATAATTTAAATTTGCATCAACAGCAAATTTTTATATTTCCACAAATTAACACCCCTAATAGTAATAGGCTTTTAAATTAATAATGTATTAATACTAAATACTATGGCAGATATTAACATTGAAGCGGCAAAAAATAATTTGGAGAAAAAAGGTTTTTTGGATTTGGATATTGATGTTAACTTGGACCTCTTCTCAGAAATTAAACGCTTAAAAATTGAAAAAAATGCCATCATACTTGCCCATTATTACCAGGAACCTGATATCCAGGATATTGCTGATTTTATTGGAGATAGCCTCGCCCTTGCTCAAAAAGCACAATCCACTACTGCGGATATAATTGTTTTTGCCGGCGTTCATTTTATGGCTGAAACTGCAAAAATACTTAACCCCGGCAAAAAAGTTTTATTACCGGATTTAAAAGCTGGTTGTTCGCTTGCTGATTCTGCGCCCGCCGGGCTTTTCAAAAAATTTAAAGAAGAGCATCCTGATCATATAGTGATTACTTACATCAATTGTTCTGCAGAAATAAAAGCGTTGAGCGACATTATTTGTACCTCTTCCAATGCCGAAGCTATAATAAACAGCTTGCCAAAAGAACAGAAAATTATTTTTGCTCCTGATAAAAACCTGGGCGCTTACCTGATTAAAAAAACAGGAAGAAGTATGGTTCTTTGGAATGGCTCTTGCATGGTACATGAGATATTCAGCCTGGAAAAAATTACCAAATTAAAAATGCGTTATCCAAATGCAAAAGTAATTGCCCATCCCGAATGCGAAGAACCAGTTCTGAATGCCGCCGACTTTATAGGAAGTACAAGCGCTTTATTAAAGTATAGTGCGCAAAATCCTGCAACCGAATTTATAGTTGCTACTGAATCTGGAATCATTCACCAGATGCAAATTGAATCGCCGTTAAAGACTTTTATTCCTGCGCCACCTAATAATTCCTGTGCCTGCAATGATTGCCCTTATATGAAATTAAATACACTTGAAAAATTGTATTTGTGTATGGAATATGAAGAACCGGAAATAATAATGGAAGAAAGATTGATTAAAGCTTCTAAAAAACCTATTGAAAGAATGCTGGAAATTAGTAAACAATTTGGTTTGTAGTAAACATGCAAATTGTTCCTTTTTTTATTTTGAAAACCGCCAGTAAACAAACAAATAAATCCCTTTTTCATTTTGGTAAAACAAAAATGCCTGTCAAAAAACAGGCACTTAAATTTTTATATAAAAGTTATTTTTTAAACTACTCCTTCAGCAATCTTCGCTCTTATTTTAGCTTCAATTTCGTTGGCCATATCAGGATTATCGATTAAAAGTTGTTTTACTGCTTCACGGCCTTGCCCAAGTTTTGTTGTATCATAACTAAACCAACTTCCGCTTTTCTGAACAATTCCTAAATCAACTCCCATATCAACTATTTCACCCACTTTTGATATGCCGCCTCCGAAAATAATATCGAATTCGGCAATCCGGAAAGGAGGTGCCATTTTATTTTTAACTACTTTTACTTTTACCCTGTTACCGATTGATTGATCACCGTCTTTTATTTGTGCCATTCGGCGAATATCTAATCTTACTGATGAATAAAATTTTAATGCATTTCCACCTGTGGTAGTTTCGGGGTTTCCAAACATCACACCTATTTTATCCCTTAGCTGATTAATAAAAATGCAACAGCAATTTGTTTTGCTAATTGTCGCAGTCAGCTTTCTCATTGCCTGGCTCATTAACCTTGCCTGAAGGCCCATTTTGCTATCTCCCATTTCGCCCTCTAATTCACCTTTTGGCACCAAAGCAGCTACAGAGTCAATTACAACTACGTCTAATGCTCCTGAAAGAATTAAACGGTCAGCAATTTCCAGGCCTTGTTCTCCATAATCGGGCTGGCTTATTAAAAGATTGTCAACATCTACTCCGAGTTTGCGGGCATAAATACTGTCGAAGGCGTGTTCTGCGTCAATAATGGCACACATTCCTCCCTTTTTTTGCGACTCTGCAATTACGTGAATCGCTAATGTGGTTTTACCGGAAGACTCCGGGCCATATATTTCAACTACTCTTCCTTTTGGAAGCCCACCAATACCGAGAGCAACATCTAATCCGATAGAGCCTGTCGAAATTGTTTCATGCGGTTCCTGGGAACGTTCATTCATCATCATGACGCTTCCTTTGCCAAAATCTTTATCTATTTTATCGATAGTAAGTTTTAAAGCTTTTAATTTTTCAGACATTTTATCTTTATCCTTATCGGTATTAGCTGCCATATATAGTTGTATTAAAAATTAGAATTTTAATGGTGTAAAGTTATTAGTTGGGCAAATATAGAAATTAATATTTATTAACACTAATAAATTTAGTTAATTGGTGTTAAATAATTTAGTTCAATGGATTTAAAAAAAGGAGCGCAATAAAGCGCTCCGTATTATTTCTCTTATATTAAATAAAAATTATGTTACATTTTTTTGTGAATTGCTTCAATGGCATCTAAGTGTTTCTGCAATGTCGGCAAAGCTTTCATTATAAAATCTTTATAATCTGCGTCCTGAATTTTGTCGCCTGCTTTTTTGAAAGCTGCGATATCTTTTTTGTGGTCATCAATCATCATTGATACATAATCTTTGTCGAAATCTTTACCGGTTTCTTTGCTTAATTTATCAATGTCTTTTTGTTGATCGCTTGTAACAGTTGACGGCAATGAAACATTCTTTTTCGAAGCAAGGCCTTTTAATTCATCATTTATTTTTGAATGGTCATCTACCATCATTTTACCGAAATCTTTTATAGACTGTGTTGCTGAATTTTTTTCAGCAATTTTTCCTAGTTCAACTTCCATCATTCCTCCGGCGGCGGCATCTTGCGAAAAATTCTTCGCATCATCTCCCACCATCATTTTAGAAGTATCGCTTTTAGTGGTATCGCTCATCATTTTATTTGTACTTGTATCTGTTGAGCTCATTGTGTTAGTAGTGCTATCTGTGCCCGTGCTGTTATTATTTGAATTTCCGTTACAGGCTGATAATATTAGGGCACCGCCAATAATAAAGGCAAGGCTTAATTTTTTCATGATGTTGATTATTTTTAAGATTAACGATGGACAAGATTAAACAAATTATGTTCCATCATCATTTTATATTTAAAATAAAACTACGTAATAACAAATTGTTGATTTTTTTCCTTAATTGTGAATCATTTTCCCGAAATGATGCTTTTCAAATGTTTTGAAAATCGATTAACCTCTTTACGGCTTCTTCTAAAGTGCTTTCTTTTTTAGCAAAACAAAAACGCAAAACCTGGTTGTTTTTTTCGTTTTGATAAAAAGCGGAAACCGGAATAACCGCCACTTTTGCTTGTTCAGTTAGTTTTTTTGCAAAAACAAGTTCCGGATCATCGCTTATATCCGAATAGCTGTACAGTTGAAAATAACTTCCACAAGAAGGAAGCGGTTTAAATTGAGTTGCTTCCATGATGCTTTTAAAATAATCTCCTTTTGCCTGGAAGAAATTTCCTAAGTTGAGGTATTCGTTTTTATGTCGGAGAAAAGCCGCAAACGCAAATTGCATAGGAGTATTAGCGCAAAAGCAGTTATATTGATGAACTTTTAAAAACTCCTTCATTAACCAATCCGGCGCAATACAATACCCAATTTTCCATCCGGTGCAATGAAAGACTTTACCAAAGGAAAAAACAGAAAAACTTCGTTCAAATAAATCAGGAAATTTTAAAATGCTTTCATGTTGTATTCCCTCAAAAACAATATGTTCATAAACTTCATCACTTAAAATTAAGATTTCCGTTCCTTCCACAATTTCCCTTAATTGTTGAAAATCAGTTTCATCTAAAACCCTTCCTGTTGGATTATTGGGCGAGTTAAGCATTATTACTTTTGTCGCCGGGGTTATTTTTTGCTTCACCACATTCCAGTCAATTTTATAATCAGGGTATTCTAATTGAATTAAAACGGGAATAGCTCCGTTCACCAAAATATTTGGAACATAACTATCGTAAGCGGGTTCAAAAACGATTACTTCATCGCCGGGTTTTAAAACAGTAGTAAGAGCAGTATATATACCATAAGTGGCTCCTGGCGTTATTACGATTTCTGTTAAAGGATTAATTTCGCTTTTATACAGTAAAGCAACTTTTAAGGCGATTTCTTCTCTTAATGCAAGTAAGCCATTTCTATTTGCATATTGATTATGGCCATCTTTCATTGCTTTGGCAACTAAATCAATCAAATCTTCATTCACATTAAAATCTGGCGAACCCTGGCCCAAATTAATTGCCTTATGCCTGGCTGCCAACAAGCTCATTTCTGTAAAAATGGATACGCCGGTTTCAGGTAATTTGCCCGAAAGAACGTGTTTCATATTTAATTTCTTTCGTTAGTATTATAAATACTTGTCGCCCTTATTTCTTTTTATTTCCGATAGGTATTCTTTAATACTTTGCTCATTTTCTTTCTTGCAAACTAATAATGCATCCGGTGTGTCTACGACAATAAAATCATCTAACCCTTGTAGTAAAATTAATTTATCGCCCGAGGTATGGACAATGTTTTTAAAAGAATCGAAAAGAATTACATTATCACCTGCCACTGCATTTTCGTGATAATCTTTTTCCAGGTTTTCATAAGCGCTTCCCCAGGTTCCGAGATCGCTCCAGCCAAAAGAGGAAGGGATTACATAAACATTATCAGCTTTTTCCAGAATAGCATAATCTATCGAAATATTGACGCATAAAGGGTAAATAATTTCTATAGCTTCTTTCTCAGAAGTTGAATTCATTGCATTTTTGGCGCCTTCGAAAAGTTCATGCATTTCAGGAATGTATTTTTCAAAAGCTGTAATAATATTTTTTGTTTTCCATACAAAAATCCCTGCATTCCATAAAAAATCCCCACTTGCTATAAAGGTTTTTGCTAATTCAAGGTTGGGTTTTTCTGTAAAAGTTTTTACTTTAAAAATATTTGCGCTAACGGCAAGTTGTTCATATTGGATATATCCATAGCCCGTATTAGGCTGGAAAGGTTTTATGCCTAACGTAAGAAGTGCATTATTTCGGTCAGTAAACTCCAATGCTTCCAGGCTGTTTTTACTAAAAGTTACTTCATCAAGAATCAAATGGTCTGCAGGAGCACAAATTAAATTGCTATCTGGATTCAATTGGTGTAATTTATAGGAAATATAAGCAATACAAGGAGCTGTATTTTTTCTTGAAGGTTCACACACAATATTTTCCGGAGGTAAATGTGGTAATTGTTTTGCTGTAATATCTTTATATTGGTGAGAAGTAACAATATAAATATTTTCAACAGGAATAAATTGAGCAAAACGGTCAAATGTTGATTGGATAAGAGATTTACCTGTATTTAATATATCTAAAAATTGTTTGGGAAGGCCTAACCGGCTTACAGGCCAGAAACGGCTACCTATTCCCCCTGCCATAATTGCTACGTAATTGTTTTTATTCATTGCTATTTTTTAGGTTAATTAAATGATTCCTTCACGAATAAGGTCATGTAAATGAATGATACCTGTGTATTTATTTCCTTCAGTGACCACTAATTGTGTTATGTTTTTGTTCTTCATTATGTCGAGTGCATTTACAGCCAACGATTTGCTATCAATTGTTTTTGGATTGAAGGACATAATATCTTTGGCTTTTACTTCCTTTTGATGCAAATCTTTTTCCAACATTCTTCTCAGGTCCCCATCTGTAATAATTCCAATTAAATTTTCCTTTTCATCTAATACAACGGTAACGCCTAAACGCTTTTTAGTGATTTCGATAATTACATCTTTCAACAAACTCTCTGCGCTTACAGAAGGTTTTTCATTATTTATTGAGAGATCGGCAACCCTCATGTATAATTTTTTACCTAACGCGCCTCCGGGATGGAACTTTGCAAAATCTTCGGAATTAAATCCACGCAATTCCATAAGGCAAACACAAATAGCATCTCCCATTACCATTTGAGCTGTTGTACTGCTTGTTGGTGCCAGGTTATATGGCGAAGCTTCTTTATCTATAGTAGTATTAAGAACAATGTCAGCGCATTTCGCTAAATAACTTTGCATATTTCCACATATAGCGATAAGTGTATTTCTAAAATTTTTAATCAGCGGTACGAGGATTTTAATTTCAGGGCTGTCGCCACTTTTACTAATTATAATAACTACATCATCTTCCTGAACCATTCCGATATCTCCGTGTATGGCGTCAGCTGCGTGTAAAAAAAGTGAAGGTGTTCCGGTGCTGTTAAGTGATGCTACAATTTTTTGCGCTACAATTGCGCTTTTTCCGATTCCACTTATTACAAGCCTTCCTTTAGAATGAAAAATTTTTAAAATTGCTTTTTCAAAATCCTCATTTATAAAATCAACTAAAGCGGCAACAGAATAAGATTCTGCAATAATTGTTTGTTTACCGGTATTGATAATATTTTTTTCCATTAAAAATGATTCAAATGTACTCAGTTCTTTTCGCTTTAGAATACGTGTAGTTGCCGCAAATTGATTGCAAACCTACTTGAATTGCGTGGTAGAACAAAGCAAAGGATTTTGATTTAGTAAGAAAAAATCTTCGTACCTTAACCAAATTAATCTGATAAAAGTTACTTTCTGTAAAATAACTTTATCCAAATCTTTCAATTAATAAATTAACTTTGAAACCCTTTTTAAGATTGAATAGTAGAAAAGAAAAACCATGCCTACAGTAAAAACAACAAAACCAAAAACCACAAAATCACGAGTTTCAGAAAAAAGCGACGATTCAATTACAAACAACGACAGTATTCTTACTGAACAACTTCAAAAGCATTTTGGTTTTAATTCCTTCAAAGAACCTCAAAAAGAAATTATCAAAAGCCTTCTATCCGGCAAAGATACCTTTGTAATTATGCCGACCGGCGGAGGAAAAAGTTTATGTTATCAATTACCGGCAATTATAAGCGAGGGTTGTGCGATAATTGTTTCTCCATTAATAGCGCTGATGAAAAACCAAGTGGATTTAGTAAGGGGTTACAGTAGTACAGATAATATTGCCCATTTTTTAAACAGTTCCCTTAATAAAGGCCAGCAAAAAATAGTGAAAGACGATCTTCTTTCAGGAAGCACCAAGCTTCTTTACGTAGCGCCTGAAACGCTGACTAAAGAAGAAAATGTTGAATTTTTTAAAGATTTGAAAATATCATTTTTTGCAGTGGACGAAGCGCATTGTATAAGTGAATGGGGGCACGATTTCAGGCCGGAATACAGAAGGCTTCGCGAAATAATGGATCAGATAGATGAAAAAGTCCCTGTGATTGCTTTGACCGCGACGGCTACCCCAAAAGTACAAAGTGATATTTTAAAAAACTTAGTGCTTCGAAATCCTAATATATTTATTTCGTCATTTAACAGGCCCAATTTATACTATGAAGTGGTTCCGAAGGTGAAAAAAGACCAGGCTATAAAAAGTATGGTAAAATTTATTTCTCAAAATAAAGGGAAGAGTGGAATCATTTATACGCTTAACAGAAAAACCACGGAAGAATTAGCCAGTACTTTAATGGCAAATGGAATAAAAGCCGTTGCCTACCATGCAGGCCTGGATACCAAATTAAGGGCTAAAAGGCAGGACCAGTTTTTGGGTGAGGAAATCCAGGTGATCGTTGCTACCATAGCATTTGGGATGGGTATTGATAAACCCGATATCAGGTTTGTAATTCATTATAATATTCCTAAATCAATTGAAAATTATTATCAGGAAACAGGCAGGGCAGGAAGAGATGGGCTGGAAGGTAAATGCCTTCTTTATTATTCGCACAAAGACGTGGCAAAACTAGAGCATTTAATGAGAGACAAGGCATTGAGTGAGAGAGAAATAGGTGCTCAATTAATTAATGAAACTGTGGCCTATTCAGAAAGTGGGGTTTGTAGAAGAAAAATGCTGATGAATTATTTTGGGGAGAAATATGATCAGGACAATTGTGGAGGCAAATGTGATAATTGTAAGAACCCTAAAGAACTTGTGGAGGCCAAACCCGAAGCGCTAATTGCTCTTAATGCAATAAAAGCCCTTGAGGAAAGATTTCCTATCACCTATATTATACCAATGATAATAGGAAAATTAAACCCACAGATAAAAATGTATAGGCATGAAGAAATGCCTGTTTTTGGTTCTGGGAAAGAGAAGGATGAACATTTTTGGAATTCACTTATTCGGCAAATGCTTTTAGAAAATTTGATTCAAAAGGATATCGAAGATTATGGTGTTTTGAAGTTAGCAAAAAAAGGGGAAGAATTTTTAAAGAAACCATTTTCATTTAAAATTGCTTTAAACCACATTTATGAAACAGATGGTGAAGAGGAAGAGGAAATAGTGGACTCTGATGAAGGTACTGCAGCAGATGAACAGCTCATTCAATTATTAAAAGACCTAAGGCAGCAGGAAGCAAAAAAACGAAACCTACCCCCCTTTGTAATTTTTTTGGAGAACAGTTTAATAGATATGGCTACGCTTTATCCTACTACTTTAAAAGAACTTGAAAAATGCCAGGGGGTAAGTGTGGGAAAAGCGATGAAATTTGGAAGGGCATTTGTTAACCTCATTGAAAAATATGTACAGGAAAATGATATTGAAAAACCTGATGATTTTGTGATGAAAAGTGTGGTTAACAGAAATAATAATAAAATTTTTATTATTCAGAATGTTGATAAAAAAATGCCTCTGGAAACAATAGCAAAAAACCGAACCCTTCAACTACCAGAACTTCTTGAAGAAATGGAAACGATTGTTGCAAGTGGCACAAAGCTTAATCTCGATTATGCAATTGAAGATTGGATGGAAGATTATGAAACCGAAGAAATCATTGATTATTTTAAAGGTTGCGAGACGTCAAGCCTGGAAGTTGCGAAAGAAGAACTCTCAGAAGGAAACTATTCACTTGAACAATTAAAAATTGTAAGAATTAAATTTTTGTGTGAGTATGGGAATTGAAAAATAAAAATGAATTTTTATTTTAAATGATTAATTCTATTTTTGCGGCCCACTGGTGCGGTAGCTCAGTCGGTAGAGCAAAGGACTGAAAATCCTTGTGTCGGCGGTTCGATCCCGCCCCACACCACAAAACCCCTTTATCCGGGGTTTTTTAATTTAAATAAACTAAGAAGAATTAAATAACTTTCCCAATGTGAAACTATTTTAAATGCATGTAAAGGAAAGATTCCAAAATAACTTCGATTTTCTGCGAATTTTTGCAGCTTTAAGTATTATACTTTTTCATTCTTTCGGGCTTTTAGGAAGAATGAAAAGTGACCCGTTATCCATATTTACAAATGGGAGGATTAATTTTTCATTTATTGGATTAAGTATTTTCTTTTGTATAAGCGGCTATCTTATTGCTAAAAGTGCCGTTAAATCGCCAACAGTTAAGAATTATTTATGGAAGAGGTTCCTGAGAATCCAACCTTTGCTAATTGTATTATGTTTGCTCACTATATTTCTTCTTGGCCCTTTTTTTACCCGTTTTACTTTAAAGCAATATTTTTCAGATATTGACACATATACGTATTTTAGAAACGTCTTTCCCTTTTTGGGGATACAGTTTACCTTACCTGGCTTATTTCATAATTTAAGAGATAATGGTGTAAATGGTTCCTTATGGACTTTAATAGTTGAGGAGAGGCTTTATTTGTTAATGACAATTATCTTTTTATATCGAAAAGATAAAGCATGGTATCTTTTCCTATTAATTATTTTAATTAATATAGTTTTTATTGTTAATCGTTTCTTTTTTTATGGAGATATGATTCCATATTTATCAGGACTCCCTTTTTTTTATTCTCTGCTTTTTCTTAATTCCGCAGGGTTATACTTAATCAAATTTGACTTTTCAAAATATTTGCTTTTAATTATAATAGTGTCTGCTATCTTCTTTTTTGTGGGAATAGTATTCCCAAAGCTTGATATTCTTTATATTTTTTCTCTTCCTTTATTGATTATTAGTGTAGGAAAAATTAAAGGAGCGACCAATTATTTTGGGAAATATGGAGATTTCACTTATGGTATTTATGTTTTCTCTTTTCCTGTACAACAGGTTTTAGTAACAAAAGGGATTTCAAATCCTTATTTACTTTTCTTTCTTACACTTTTAATTGTACTCCCTATGGCTATACTTTCCTGGAATTTTATTGAAAAAGAATTTTTAAAATTAAAAAAGCTTGTAAAGTGATAAGTACGTATCGGGATACAATATATTTCTATCTTCCGAAATCATCTTGCACCCTTACGATATCATTTTCATCACTTGGGTTAGTGTTATCAGTATGTTGCCATATTTCAGCAATAATTCCCCATGTTTCAAGGCCAATTAAGCGGTGCCTTTCTCCCTGGTATAAAGTAATGATATCATTTATCATTTTTACCTCGATATCGTTTTCGTCATCGTTTGCGCTTTTGATTACGCCTACCTCCCCTCCTATCACTTTCCACAATTCAGACCTGCGATGATGATATTGCCAGCTAAGCCTTTTACCTTTTTCTACTATAAGTATTTTCGGGCTAATTTTTCCAGTGCTTTGTTTTTTAGAATCCTCCACATCGCTGAAAAAAAAATCAATAAATTTTTTGGATTGCTGTTCATCAATAACGAAAAAGCCGCCCCAGGGGCGTGTTTCATCTGAATTTATAATTCTGAATTGATGACCATGAAGATATTCCCTAACTATTTTAAAAGTGTTTTTTTTGTCCAGGTTTAAGGATAAATTTAATTCCATAAATTTAGTATATAGCGGTTATGTATAAACGTAATTATCTGCCCATATAAACCATTAGGATTTGAACATCACTGGGGTTTACTCCACTTATTCGGCTTGCCTGTCCTAACGTTTGCGGCCTGATTTTTTTAAACTTTTGCCTGGCTTCATTTGATAACGAAGAAACATTTTCATAATTAAAACTTTCAGGTATGGCCTGGCCTTCAAGCATTCCCATTTTTTTTACCATTTCTTGTTCCTTATCAATATAAACCTGGTATTTTATCTGAATTTCAGCTTGTTCCAAAGCCTCGTCAGAAAAATTTTTGAGTTGAGATTTAATTGGTGCCATAGAGCTTATCATGCTTTTCAAAGTAATTTCTGGCCTTAGTAAAATTTGTGCTGCTTTGGTTTTTTGATTAATTGACGCTGAAGATATGTTGTCAAGAGAACTGTTTACTTCTTCGGGCGATAATTTTATGTTTTCCAAAGCAGAAATAATTTCTTCAATTTCTTTTTTCTTTTCGACCACTTTGCTCATTCTTTCCTGAGAAGCTAAACCAATTCTAAAACTTTTTTCCGTTAACCTTAAGTCTGCATTATCTTGCCTTAATAAAGTTCTGTATTCAGCCCTGCTTGTAAACATTCTATACGGTTCGTCAGTTCCTTTACTAATCAAATCATCTATTAAAACTCCAATATACCCTTCGTTTCTTTTAAGAAGGAAGGGTTCCAGATTATTAACACTTTGATGGGCATTTATTCCCGCTATAAGTCCTTGACAACCAGCTTCTTCGTAACCAGTGGTACCATTAATCTGGCCTGCAAAAAAAAGGTTTTTTATAATTTTTGTTTCCAAGTTACTTCTCAATTGCATTGGAGGGAAATAGTCATATTCTATTGCATATCCTGGCCTGAACATCTTGCAATTTTCAAACCCTTCTATTTTTCGCAAGGCTTTAAATTGGGTTTCTTCAGATAGTGATGATGAAAATCCATTTAGATATATTTCTATTGTTTCAAATCCTTCGGGTTCAACAAAGAGCTGGTGCCTCTCTCTTTCTGCAAAACGATTGATTTTATCTTCAATACTTGGGCAATACCTTGGTCCTATCCCTTTTATCCTTCCCTGAAACATAGGGCTCTCGTCGAATCCTGACCTTAAAATTTCATGGACTTCCTGGTTCGTATAAGTAATCCAACAGCTTTTCTGTTTACTGGGCTTATTTGTTGGCATATAAGAAAAGCCAGTTATTGTTTCATCTCCTTTTTGTTCTTCCATTTTGGAGTAATCAAGGGTTCTGCCATCTATACGGGGTGGCGTTCCTGTTTTTAACCTGGCGCTTTCAAATCCCCATTCTATTAGTTGTTCTGTAATTCCGGTGGAATTTTTTTCCGCCACTCTTCCACCTTTTAATTGTTTTTTACCAATGTGTATTATTCCATTCAGGAATGTGCCGTTGGTTAGAACTACGGATTTAGATATAATATTATGGCCTTGGGCTGTTTTAACCCCAGAGATAGACTCACCTTTTTTTAATAAGGCAACAACAGAATCCTGGTAAAAATCTAAATTTTTGGTTTTTTCAAGTAAATTTCTCCATTTTGAAGAAAATAGCATCCTGTCATTTTGTGTACGCGGGCTCCACATAGCCGGACCTTTGCTTTTATTCAGCATTCTAAATTGTATCATGCTTTCGTCTGATACTATTCCCGAATATCCTCCTATAGCATCGATTTCCCGAATAATTTGACCTTTTGCGATGCCTCCCATAGCCGGATTGCAACTCATTTGGGCCATGTTTTGCATATTCATTGTAATAAGGAGGGTTTTACTTCCCAAGTTTGCGGCAGCCGCTGCTGCTTCACAGCCTGCATGGCCAGCACCGACGACAATTACATCATATTCCTGAAACATTTTGCAAAAATACCACAATGAAAATTTAATTTGGAAATCATGTTTCACGTGAAACATTTGAAGATGGTGTTTCACGTGAAACGATTAAATCTTTGAAAGATAATAATCCTCTTTTTTGCGCATTTGGGATTTTTCAACTTTCGATTTATCTGTGTAGCCACATAAATGTAGTATTCCATGTATAATAACTCTATAAAGTTCAGTAAGGAATTCAATTTTTAAATTGTGGGCATTATCTTTCACCCTTTCAATACTGATATAAATTTCTGAAATAATTGGTAAAGAGGAATTTGAAAGTGTAAAAGTTAAAATGTCTGTAAGAGTATCATGATTTAGGTATTGTTGATTTAATTTTAGCAAAAAATCGTCGTTACAAAAAACATAAGATACAGATTTAAAATCAACCTTTTCCTCTGCAAAAATCCGTGCAATTAAGGATTTAATTAATAATTTATCTTTTAGAAGAAAATTTAGGCCGTGATTATTAAAAGTTATTGTACCCAATATTTATAGAAATTTAAAAACATTTTTAATGAATAATTATTTTAAAGCCGAATGAAATTATCAGAGGTAAAAGCAGGAACAAAAGTAAAAATTAAGTCTTTTGAAAATCATGAAATTGTTTTAAAACTGATGGAAATGGGTTGCCTGCCAGAAGAAGAAATTACTGTTTGGAAAAAAGCTCCATTTGGTGATCCTATCTATGTGCTTGTTGCGGGCTATTCATTGAGTTTAAGAGTAGATGAGGCTGAACAGATCATTGTAGACTTATTGTAAAAAGTTGAAATTTTATTACGAATGAATATAGGATTGTATTTTGGTTCGTTTAATCCCGTTCACAATGGTCATTTAATTATTGCCAATTATGTGGCTAATTATACTTCTCTCGAGAGAATCTGGTTTGTGGTTTCTCCGCAAAGCCCTTTTAAACAAAACAGTTCTTTAATTAATGAAAACCATAGAAAGCATTTAATTGACCTTGCAATAGAAGGAGAAAAAAAACTACGGTCATCATCAATTGAATTTAAACTTCCTAAACCTTCCTATACTGTAGAAACATTACTTTATTTAAATGTAAAATACCCACAACATCAATTTTCTATAATTTTAGGTAGCGATAGCTTTCAAAATATTACCAAATGGAAAAATGCTGATTATTTATTAAAGAATTATTCGCTTTATATCTATGAAAGGCCAGGATTTAAAGTAAACCCCAAAATGCTTAACTATCAAAGAAAACTTTTAAAAGCTCCTCTACTCCAAATATCCAGTACTGAGATCAGGCAAATGATAAAACAAAAAAAATCAATAAGATTTTGGGTACCTGATATTGTAATGGAAGAGGTTAATAATCAACAATATTATACATAATAATTAAATTTATGTATAATATTGTTGAATTCGATACAAAATAAGAATTTGAATTAAAAGTTGCTTTACTGTAATAATCAACTAAAAAATAAAGCCAATTACCAGGCAACCCAAAACAATGAATGGGGCAGGAATTTTTGTGAAAGTTAGCAAAGAAAAAGTGCCGATTATTACAAAAAGGTTCACAAAGCTTACCGTATCGAGTTGTGTTATAGAAATATCTTTTACGAGGAACAAAAAAGATCCCCACATTATACCAACTACTACAGCATTAATTCCTTCCAACGAACGATATACAACTACATATTTTTTTAAATGCTGCCATACAGGAAAGAAAAATAAAACTAATAGTGCACTAGGCAAAAAGATGAAAATACATCCAATAAAGCACCCCGCTATCTGCCATTCCGGCCCATAATCCCTTAAGATCATTCCTCCTATATAGGAAGTAACAGAGAAAACCGGCCCTGGGATAGCCCGAACAATTCCCCAACCCGTTAAATATTCTTCCTTGTCCAGATAATTTGATTTTTCGCGTGTTACATATTGTTCATACATCATTGGCATTAAAACATCGCCTCCTCCGAAAACCAGGCTGCCATACCGATACATGTTTTCTGTAAGATTATAGGCTTTTCGATGTTCCCAATTTTGTTTTCTTGCTGTTTCACTAAATAATCCAACTATCAAAAAAATTAATAAGAATAACCAGATATTTGTCCATTTTATATGCCTCGGCTTGATATTCTCTTTTTCGGGATAGCGTTTGTCACTAAAGTTTGTAACCACACCTCCTAAAACTATTAGAATCGGAAAAACCCAGGGAGTCCTAAAAAAAATGTAGGTGCCAAAAGCGCCCACCACCATTATAAAAAAAGTGATTTTATTTTTAACCGATACTTTATACATTTTAAATGCCGCAAAGGCAATAAATCCCACGGCCATTGGTTGTATGTATGAAAAAAGGTCAAGATTTACGTGGTATGTCTTTACGTAATAAAAAAGAAATGAAAGGATACCCATTAATATTGAAGCAGGGGTGATCCAGATAAGAAGAGTGAGAATTGCAAGCGGTACGCCGCCCCTTTTATATCCAATTAAAGTTATGGTTTGGGTTGAAGAGGCACCAGGTAAAAGTTGGCAAAATGCAACATATTCCATCAGTTCTTCTTTTGTAACATCTCTTCTTCCTTCTACAAAAGTTTTGATCATCATCCCTAAATGCCCTTGAGGGCCGCCAAATGCAGAAATTGTATAATAAAAAACAGCTTTTAAAAAAGGAATGTGCCTGTGCAGTACCATTAAAATATTTTTTTAAAAACGAATCATTTATTTTCTGTCAGGCCAGCAATTATTTTTTGAATAAAAATTTTGTCAAACAAAAATTATTTTAAAATATTTCTAATTTTAATTTTTAAGCCCAATTTCTTTTAAGCGTTCATCAAGGTATTGGCCGGCTGTAATGTCAGGGAAAACTTTTGGGTGTTTCTCATCAACACATTCCTTAATTGCAGAAAGGTCCATTGCAGATTTTGGATGCAGAAAAAACGGAATTGAAAAACGAGAAGTATGCCATAATTCACGAGGTGGATTTACCACTCTGTGAGTGGTGCTTTTCAATTTATTATTCGTAAGCCGTTGCAGCATATCCCCCACATTTACCACAATCTGATCTTCCAGCGAAGTAACCGGAATCCATTCATTTTGTTTGGTAAGGATTTCCAGCCCACCAGCAGAAGCGCCAACCAATAAAGTTATCAAGTTAATGTCTTCGTGTTGTTCAGCGCGGATAGCACTTTTCGGCTCTTCTGTTATTGGCGGGTAATGAATAGCACGGACTATAGAATTGCCTTTTTCTACTTTATCATCAAAAAAATGTTCATTAAGCCCGAGATAGAGTGCGATAGCCTGGAGAAGCGATCTTCCTGATTTCTCAAAAGCACGGTAAGCTCTAAAAAGCGTTTCATTAAACCCTTCAATTTCTGAAACACTTACATTATCCGGGTATTCAGGTTTTAGAGGATGGTTTTCAGGAACAATCTGGCCGTATTGAAAAAACTCTTTCAGGTCGGGAGCTTCACTGCCTTTGGCGTGCTCTTTTCCAAAAGAGGTATATCCTCTTTGGCCGGCTAAACCTGGTATTTCATAGCTCCTTTTTTTATCAGAAGGGAGAGAGAAAAATTGTTGTACATATTTATAAAGATCCGCAATTAGGCTATCGGGTATTCCATGATTTTTTACTGCAACAAAACCAACACCCTCATATGCTTTACCAAGCTTTTGCACAAACGATTCTTTAAGTTTAGGATCTTCGCCTGTAAAATCAGATAAATCCACTACTGGTATAGTCATTGATTTACATTTTAATTTTTAATTACGAATTTATCTTCGCCAATGTCAAATTACAAAGAATATTTATTACCTAAAGGTATTGTTTTTATTTTTTTATTTTTTTCTACCGGAGTAATGATTTCCTGCTCAAGGAAAATGTATACACGTTCAATTAATTATCATTTTAAGAGTGAAAAAAATATACCGGATTATAGCAATTTAGATTATTGGGCAGCTTCACCTTTTAAATATGGCCCTTCGGATAATATTCCAAAAGGGCTAAAAGATAAAGTGCAAGATTCTACGGCAGATGTTTTTTTTATTTACCCAACCACTTATACTGATGAGAAAATGCCTGATGGCTGGAACGCGTATATTGATGATGAAAAAATAAATAAGAAAACGGATAACACAGCAATCCTTTACCAGGCAAGTGTTTTCAACAGGTATTGCCGTGTTTTTTCGCCACGTTACAGACAGGCAAACCTCGCAGCTTTTTACACAAAAGATACAGCCGTTGCTATCGCTGCATTTAATTTAGCCTACGCAGATGTAAAAAAAGCATTTGAATATTATTTGCAACATTACAACCATGGAAGGCCAATTATTATTGCATCCCATAGCCAGGGAACTTTACATGCGGGAAGGTTGTTGAAAGAATTTTTTGAAAATACAACTTTGCAAAAGCAGTTGGTGTGCGCTTATGTAATTGGCTTGCCGGTATTCGTAAATTATTTTTCTGAATTAAAGCCCTGTAAGGACTCTATGGCAACTGGCTGCTTTGTAAGCTGGCGGACTTTTGAAGAAGGATATATAGCTCCTTTTATTAAAAATGAGACGCTTAAGGCGGATGTAATTAATCCACTAACCTGGACAATGGATACAACACTCGCTCCGGCTTATTTAAATAAAGGTGGAGTGCTGCGTAATTTTAATAAAGTAATTCCAGGCCTTGTGCATGCTCAAATTCATAAAAATGTTTTGTGGGTAAATAAGCCTAAATTTTTTGGAAGTATTTTTTTAAAAACTAAAAATTACCACATAGCAGATTACAATCTTTTTTATGAAAATATAAGGGAAAATGTGGGGATAAGAATCAGGAGCTTCTTGGATAAATGAAAATCATAGTAAACAGGCAAAAAAAGCGAATTCTTGTTTTTAGAGATAAAAATCAAATTTGAATTCCCTCAATTTATTTTTTACCACTTATAAAATTTATTAGTTTATTTCCTTGTACTAATACCTTTAATCCATTTCTTTTTAATGAAATAGAAGGATTTTTTTTCACAAAATTATCGCTGTCGGCTTTATAAGCTGACAAAATATTCTTGTAAGAAAGGATACCACTAATTTTATTGCCCTCGGATACTACCGGTAAAATATCTACATTTTCTTTTGCCATTAATTCTACCGCTGTGCGCAGGCTGCTGTCTTCACTTACAGAAGCGTTATTTCTTTTTATCAATTGGCTTACTGTCTTATTAGGGTCATGGTGGTTTCCCCTTAAACTGGAAGAACTGACAATGCCTTTGTATTCATTTTCTTTTGTAATAATTATAAAGTAATTACTGTTATAATCCGTTTCATTTTCCAGCCAATCGCGAACTTCCCCAATAGTATTGTCTTCATTTATCAACACACCATTGTCTGCCATTACTTCTTTCACGTTGATTGATTCTAAAATATCGGCTTCATAAGAGTCGGGTGTTTTTACACCACGTTTGGTAATTTTTTCAGTCATAATGGTATTCTCCATTAAAAAAAATGAGACAACGTAAGAGCCTATACAACCCGCTAATAATGGCAATAATGCATTGGATTGCCCCGTGGCTTCCAGGGCAAAAATTACGGAAGTTAAAAGTGCCCTGGATGCCCCGGCAAACATCGCCGCCATGGCAACCAATGCTGCGAGAGATAAGGTGATTCCGGAGAATGGGAAAAAGTGAAGAATGACACTTGCTAATAAAATTCCTGCTGCGCCGCCAATGGTAAACAAAGGCGCTAAAGTTCCTCCAGAAGTTCCGCTTCCTAAAGCGATCGCCCACGAAACAAATTTTAAAATGCATAATGAAAGCACTACTTTTAGAGGAAGGTTGCCTGATAAAACATTGGTTATGTTTTCATAACCTACACCTAAGGTCTTTGGTGCAAAATAACCCACAATACCAACAGCAAGGCCGCCAATAGCTGGCCACCACATCCAATGAACGGGAATTTTTTCAAACTTTTCTTCTACATAATAAACAATTTTAGTAGCAAAAACAGCTATAAACCCCATTATAATCCCCAAAATACTGTAAACAAAAAGCGCGGTATTCGAGGGAGTTTCTATCAAATGGCCAACAGGAAAAACAGGGCCAGCTTCAAAAAGAAAATGATGGCCTGCAGCACCGGTGATACAGGCCAATGCAACAGGAATGATAGACCGCGGGGAAAATTCAAAAAGCAATAGTTCAATGGCTAAAAATATACCGGCGATTGGCGTTCCAAAAATTGCCGCCATGCCAGCCGTTGCGCCAGAAGCCAGTAATATTTTACGTTCATTATGAGAAATTTTAGCAATTTGCCCCAGAGTAGACCCCAGAGCGCCACCCGTTGCGATGATTGGGCCTTCTGCACCAAAAGGGCCGCCGGAGCCAATTGCAATAGCAGAAGAAATTGGCTTTAGATAAGTTATAGTAGGTTTTATTTTGCTTTGGTTAATTAATATTTGTTCCATCGCTTCTGGAATTCCATGGCCACGAATGGCTTTGGAACCATAAAGCGCCATCAAGCCTACGATTACTCCACCAATCGCAGGCACGATAATAACCCATAACCCAAGCTGGTTATTTGATGGAGACATGTACACAATAGAAAGCTTTCCGTAAAAAGAAATATTAGTAATAAAATAAATAAGGTAAACCAGGAATTTGGCAATAAAGCTAATAGCCACAGCTATGGCTATCGCCATTCCTGCGATAGTAAAAAGCCTTTTTTTATTCTTTTGAAACTGAGGCCTGATATTTTCTGCCTCGAGTGTTGTTTTCAAAGATACCGAGACTGGAATACCTTGTTTTAAAATCCTTTTTTGAATCATTTTAAGAAGCAGGTTAATAAAAAACAACGCAAATGTAATAACTGAAAATTAAATACAATTTTCAGGTGCAATAGTTCAACAAAAATAAATAAGAATATTAAATATTTGTTGGTTTACTGTACCTTTAAATAAGGCTTCGCCCTTGGTTTTTCCTATAATGTTCAATTTTATATTGAAACATTTCAGCCATTTTATTAGCGCGCCACATTGCTTCTTTTGCTACCTCGCCTGTAAATAGTTCATCTAAAGTTTGTGAAAACAAAGAGAGCCACCTTTCGAAATGCTCTCTTTCTACCGGTAGTTGTGCATGAGGAGGAAAAGGGCTTCCAAAATAAGTATGTTCGCCCAATAAAACAGTTTGCCAAAAAGTATACATTTTGGCCAAATGTTCTGGCCACCGGCCTTGTATCCGATCGTTGAAAATAGGGCCAATTATTTGATCATTCTGAACTTTATTGTAAAAATTATCCACCAATAGCTTGATATCTTCTATTGAGAGGATGTCTTCTTTTCTGTTTGCCAATCTTTTTCTTTTTTAATAAAAAAATCATTTTGAATGTTCAAAAACCTGGTTGGTTGAAACGGCAATCCTGTTCCACGAGTTAATGACCACAATCTGCATCAGGATTTGCGCTAATTGATTTTCGCTATAAAATTTTAAAACTTCATTATAAGTTGCATCGCTGACACC
>Ga0134126_10000407_pt1 | contig 55593 bp, 48 predicted proteins | sample KB31752_FD_96881 | JGI IMG/M metagenome (GOLD analysis project Ga0134126, IMG submission 96881) | Terrestrial soil microbial communities with excess Nitrogen fertilizer from Kellogg Biological Station, Michigan, USA - KB3-175-2 | ecosystem: Environmental > Terrestrial > Soil > Unclassified ...
GCGGCCCGGTGCGCTCAACCGCTCAACTGCGCGACGGGGCGCCCGTGCGCGATCACGAGCAGCGTCTCTCCCCGCTCGGGGTCGTTCTTTCAATTCGCGGATACCGACCGTCGTGGCGATCGCATAATTGCAGCCCATTGTGGCCACAATTCGGCGCTACAGTGCCGAATTGCATCCCCGCCTGCTCCTTGCTTTTGCCGCGATCGGCGGCGGCACAGGCTCTGCCCGCGCCGTGGCCGCTGCCCGGCCGCACCCAAGCACGATCGTACCGGTTCCCGCGGGGTGTTCAAGATCACGGACGGCGGGCGCACCTGGCAGCACCTCACCAACGGTTTGCCGGACGACGGCCAGACGGGCGCGACCGATCTGGTGATGGATGCGTCGAACCCGGAGGGGCTGTACGCCGCCAGGTACCAGCGGCTGCGTCGGCCGTGGCGCTTCGACAGCGGCGGGCCGAACGGCGGCATATACAAGACGACCGACGGCAGCGCGCATTGGAGCAACCTTGGGCTTGCGGTGACGGCTAGGCGAGGGCGAATCCGAGCGCCGCCGCGTTGGCCCGCACCCGCCGGTCGCAGCTCACGAAGGTGATCGAGGCCGGCGGCGCGCCGAGCGCCAGCGCGGTGGCCAGATGAATGGCATCGAGGCTGCGCAACGGCTCGACGGGAAACGGCGAAGCCAGGCGAGCCAGCACTGGGTCGGAAATCGCAATGCGATCGCAGCGCCGCTCGAAGATGCGCAAATCGGACATCTTGGAGCTGGCCGTGAGCGTCGTCATGTCGCCGGCCGCGACTGCGCGCACCAGCACGCGGGCGCCTTCAGCGAAGGTCAAGGAAGAGGCGATGTAGTTCGCGTCGTTCTGCAAGGAAGAGAGGGCCGCGGGATCGCCCTCGAGGATCGCCGCCAGCAGCGCGCTGGTCTCGACGTAGCGCCAAAGTTCAGCGGCCATTGCGATCCCAATCCAGCCAGCGTTGGGCGGTGCCTCGCGGCAAATGCAATGGACGAATTCCCTCCATCGGGGGCTTGCGCTCTTGCGCGGGCGTGTGCGCGAGATTCGCGGCAATGCGGGGCGGCGCCGGTCCGAGCAGCGCCACCGGACGCCCATGGGCCGTCACCGTCAAGGTTTCGCCGCGCTCGACGCGCCGGACCAGGGCGCAGAGGTTGTTTTTCAATTCTCGTATGCCCACCGTGGTCGCCATGATCCGATTGTAGCCCATTGTGGCCACAATTCGGCGCTATAGTGCCGGAGTGAAACCCTGTCTCGCTCTTGTCCTGGCCGGCGCATCGGCAGCGGCGCTCGGCGCCCAAACCGCGCCGCGGCCGCTCCCCGGCCGCACGCAAGCGCGCTCGATGGTCATTTCGCAGTTGGGCATCGTGGCCGCCAGCCAATCGCTGGCGGCGCAAGCGGGGGCGCAGATTCTCGCGCAAGGCGGCTCCGCCGCCGACGCGGCCATCGCCGCCAACGCCACGCTGGGCGTGGTCGAGCCCATGATGAACGGCATGGGCGGTGATCTGTTCGCCATCGAATGGGACGCCAAGAGCGGCCAGCTCTCGGGGCTCAACTCGAGCGGCTGGGCTCCGGCGGGGCTGACGCCAGAGCTGCTCAAGAGCAAGGGCTATGCGCGCATGGCGCAAACCGGCATCTACTCGGTCACCGTGCCCGGCGCGGTGCGCGGCTGGGAGGCACTGCACGCCAAGTTCGGCAAGCTGCCTTGGGCGGCACTGTTCCAGCCCGCGATTTACTATGCCGAGCATGGCTATCCGGTCACGGAGTGGATCTCCGGCCAATGGCGCTTGCAGCAACGCAAGCTGGCCAATGATGTCAACGGGCGCAATGTATTTCTAATCGACGGCAAGACGCCGGAGGTCGGCCAGGTCTTCCGCAACCCTGCCTATGGCGAAGCGCTGAAGCTGGTTGCCGCCCAAGGCCCGGCGGCGTTCTATTCCGGCGATATCGCCAAGGCCCTGTTGGCAACCTCCAACCGCTTGGGCGGGGTGATGACCGCCAGCGACCTGGCAGACTTCCGTCCGCAGTGGGTCACGCCGATTTCGACCGAATACAAGGGCTGGACCGTCTACGAGCTGCCTCCCAACACCCAAGGCATGGGCGCGCTGGAGATGCTCAACATCTTCGACCGCTATCCGCTGAGCGAGTGGGGCTTCGCCGATCCGCGCACGTTCTACATCAAGACCGAAGCCCAGAAGCTTGCCTATGCCGATCTGCGCCGCTACGACGGCGATCCGCAGCGGGCGCAGATTCCCACTGCCGGCATCATCTCGAAGGAGTATGCCGCCCAGCGCGCGGCGAGCATCGATATGGACCATGCCGGCTGCAACGTACCGCCGGGCGATCCCTCGCGTTTCAACAGCGACACCATCTACATGAGCGCGATCGACAGCGACGGCAACATCGTGTCGCTGATCCAGAGCCTCTATTCGGAGTTCGGCTCGGGCGTGGTGGTGGATCACTACGGGATCATGCTGCAGAACCGCGGCGCATTGTTTGTGCTGGATCCCGGGCATCCGGACGAGCTCGCCGGACACAAGCGACCCTTTCATACGCTGATCCCGGGATTCATGCAGAAGGGCGATCTGCACATCGGCTTCGGCATCATGGGCGGACTCAACCAGGCGCAGGCCCACGCCCAGTTCGTCAGCGACATCGCCGATTACGGGATGAACATTCAAGCGGCCATGGAAGCGCCGCGGTTCACCAACGCCAGCTTCGGCGGCTGCAGCTTTTTTTTTGAAGATCGCATTCCGGCGGCGGTGCGCGATGCCTTGGCGGCCAAGGGCGACAAAATCACCCTGGGCAACGACTACTCGGACCGGGTTGGCGGCGGGCAGGCGGTGATGCGCAATTCGGCGACCGGAGTGAATTACGGCGCGAGCGACCCGCGCAAGGACGGCGAAGCCGTCCCCCAGCCCGGCGGCCGCGGGGCAGGGAACTAGAAACGTCCGGAGGTGGCGTGTCCGGTCACGAGCGCCACCGGGCCCGCGTCGGCGGGGGTGGCGACTTGGCGCGGAGCATCGGGGAGTTCGCCCCAGATGTGGGGATCTTCCAGCCCGATGCGCCAGACGGAAAAACCGCGCAGATGGTACTCGCTCACCAGTTTCAATTTTGCCGCGAAGCTGCGCTCGTCCTCGACCCAGGTGACTTGGCGATGGTGTCCCTCGCCTTCGATGCGGTACGAGGATTCCAGCGTCGGATCCCATTCGAGCGGGTTGTCGTCGTTGTGCACCGCCGCGCCTGAACGGTGGAACATTTTGTAGACGGTGTGGAAGACGCGCTTGACCTTGCCGGCCACGCGCTTGCGCACGCTGACACGGACCCGGCGCTCCATCCAGTCCGTCTGGTAGGTTGGCAACCCGAGCGAGACCTTGTCGGCGGGAACCGTCTCCAGCACATGCTGCACCACCTGCTCGACCCAAGGCGCGCTGGCGAGCGGGCCGGGGTGGGTGGCATCGCTTTCCGGATAGGCCATCACGCTCAGGAAATCGGCGCTGTCGGCCAGCCCGGCGTAATCGTAAACGCCGGAAAATCCCTTCCAGTTGCCCGAGGCGGGATCGTCGCTGGTGCGGGCTGCCACCGCCACGCTCAGCAGCTTGCCGTGCCGGTGCAGGGCGTCGGCGACTTCGCGCACAAAGCGCGTGAAGGCGGCGCGCTGGGTCGAGGGCAGACCCTCGAAATCGATTTGCCAGCCGGCCAGCGAAAGATCGCGGGCCTGCTCGACCAGCGCGCCGATGGCTTGATCGCGGGCGCTGGCGCTGCGCAGCAGCCGGATGGCATTGGTGCGCGAAAACCCGGCGTTGATCACCAGCGGCATGATCGGCACGGCGGCCGTCTGCGCGATCGCGGCCAGATCGGCGGGCAAGGTCCCGCGCAGCTCGCCGCGGCTGGTGAGGGCGAAGCTCTGCGGCGCGATCATGCCGATCTGGGTGGCATGGGCCCGAAAGCTGAGCGCGCTGGCGGCATCGGGCATGGCGTAAAACAGCGCCTGGCCGATATCAGCGGACGCGAACATCGTCAACGCCGCCGGCACAGCCTGCTGCTGCAGCGGCACGGCGGCCACGGCGCCTGCGGCCAACGCCAGCGCCAGCCCAGCCTGAAGCAGAGATCTCACTATCTGGAGTATATCGGCGGCGCCTGCAGCTTTGGCCAGCGAAAAATGCAGGCAGGGGATTTACTGCAAAAGATCGGGTCCGGAACCGGCCTCCGGGCCCGATTCGATGCCTTCGGAGTCGGTCACAAGTTCAGCCCGGCACTCGGCCGCCGAGACCCGCACCGTTCCCCCCTCGAAGAAAAACAGCAGCGTGGGCTCGGGATCGTTGCGCAGCTCGAAATACTCGAGCTGGCCCGGAGGCTCGCGCTGGAACGAAACCTCGAAGCGGGTGAGGGTGGTGAAATGCAGGGCCAGACCGCTGAGCGGAATGGCCTGTCCGTGGTGTTCCACCAGCATCTCTTCCTCCGCGGCCCACCCCAAGGTGGCGGTGGTGGGTTCGATCCCGAAGGTCAAACCCACCAAGCGCAGCTTGCGGTGCAGGTCGAGGCGGAGCCCGTCCACATCAAGTTCCGCCAAGGGCTGGTTTGCGGCCGGTCGCTTGAGGTTCTCGAACTGGATGCGCGGCTCCTAGAACGGAATGTCGTCGTCGGTGATCTCGACCGGCGGCTGCCCGTAGCGAGGTTCATCCTCGCCGCGATCGGCGCGATGCGGCGCCTCAGGGTTCGCGGATGCTGGCGCGGCCGCGGCGTGGCTGGCCTTGCCGCCGCCTTCGCCGCGCCCGCCGGTCATCACCATCTCGCTCACCACCACTTCAGTCATGTAGTGCCGCTTGTTTTCCTTATCTTCCCATGAGCGAGTCTGCAGGCGGCCTTCCAAATACACACTCGATCCTTTACTCAGGTATTGGCTGGCGGTCTCGGCCAGCTTGGCCCAGCAGACGATGTTGTGCCATTCGGTGCGTTCCTGAAATTCGCCGCTCGATTTGTCCTTCCAGCGTTCGCTGGTGGCGAGGCTGAACTTGGCCACGGCTTGTCCCGACGGGGTGTACTTCAACTCGGGGTCCTTGCCCAGGCGTCCGAGCAAAATCACTTTGTTCACGCTGCGCGACATGAATGCCTCTTTGATTAACCTCGTGCCGCGCCTGGGCTTCAAGGCTGGTGTCAGGCGCGGAGTCGGAAATTGAAATGCGGCTTCCATTCTAGTCACCTTCGCAATCCGGCACAATCGTTCCCGTTCCCGCTGATGGGTTCGCCTAAGCCGTTTCGTCTCAATACGGAACCGCTGGATGGAAACTGCTGGCCAATCCCTTCTGGATTCGGTAAAATAAGCGAGTCGGCTATACCAATTTTCGGAACCTAGCCGCAGCCGCACACGATTGCAGATGGCGGTCCGCCGCCGCACCCCGTGCAATACCTCCTTTTACATTTCGGCTACGCCTTCCTGGTGTTCGGTCTGATCATCGAGGGCGACGCGACCCTGGTTGCGGCCATGATCTTGGCCAGCCAAGCGGGGCAGCAGTATTTCGACTTGCGCTGGGTGCTGGGCATTGCCTTGGGCGTGACCGTCGGCGGCAACGAACTGCTCTACGAGCTGGGCGCGCTGGGCCGCATGCGCGGTTTGTTGGCGGCCAGTTCGCACCGCCAGCGTGTTTCCGGCTGGCTGCACAGCTCCCGCACCGGGTTCATGGCGCTGCTGTTCTCGCGCTTCATGTGGGGATTCCGGCTGATGATTCCCTTCGCGGCGGGCATGCTGCACATCCGCCGACGCCGGTTCTCGCTTACCAACTTGGTCGGCGGCGTGGTCTGGGTGGGGGTGCTGGCTTATTTCGGGGTTGCGCTGCAGTCGCTGTTCCTGCTGCTGCATGACGACCTGATGCGCTACCAGTCGCATATCGCGGTCGGCGTCTTCCTGCTCGGCATTGTGCTCGGCTTGGGATCAATACCATGGCAAATCGTGCGCCGCGGACTGCGCCGCCCCATGTCGAATGGCGCCTTGGGCTTGCGCGACGCCCAGCCCCGCCTGGCAGCCGCGAAGCGTCCGCCCGCGGCGGTGGCACCGAAGGCGCCTGCGGTTTGGATGAAGTCGGACCTGCCCACGGCCGCGCCTAGCCAGCACCCGCCGCGGTAGGCGGCTTGACGGCGGCTATCCTGTTGAAGATAATCAGCTTAGCCTAGCGAACTGGGGCCCTTGGGACCATGATCAAACTCGACATCATCAATGCCGTGATCAACCGCACCGGCCTGAGCAAGAACCAAGCCGAAGAGGCGGTCGAGGCGGTGTTTGGACGCATGAAGGCCGCGCTGGAGCAAGGCGATCGCATCGAGCTGCGCGGCTTCGGAGTGTTTACGGTTCGCCCGCGCAAGACGGGTGTGGGCCGCAACCCGCGTACCGGCGCCGAGGTCTCGATCGCTCCCGGTCGTTCGATCCGCTTCCGCCCCGGCAAAGACATCAGCACACTGGCCTAGGTGTTTCGGCCATCCGATCGCGGCGATGATCGAGGCGACTCCAGCGGAGTCGAACCCGAGGTCGAGGGCCGGGATTCCGCCTGCGGTCCCGACCCATCGCTGGCCAATGACCATCGCGTCGCGCCCCGGCTCGCACTGGGCAGCGGAGCCGGGCGAGTCGGCTGGTGGCGGAGAGGCCTAGGGGGAGGCTCGGTGCGCGCGGCGGCGGAGCCCCCGGCAGAGAGATGGGCGGTGTGCTTGCGTCCGAATTTGCCCCGCCCTTCCTGGGCCTGGGCGGTGCCCCTGTTCGCCGCGACCTTTGTCACCACCACCGTGGTCGGCGCGCGCCTCGCCTACAATTTCCGCTTAGGCCAGCCGGCATATTTTTCGAAGATCGATCTTTTTCCGTTTGCCTGGGTCTGGCACCACCCCGCCACGTGGCTAGGCGGATTGAGCTTCAGCGTTGCACTGCTCGCGATCCTGCTCGCCCACGAGTTGGGTCATTTCCTGGCTTGCCGGCACTACCGACTGGATTCGACCCTGCCCCTGTTCCTTCCAGCCCCGACTGTGATCGGAACCATGGGGGCGTTCATTCGCATCCGATCGCCATTCCACGAGCGGCGCGAGCTTTTCGACGTCGGCATCGCCGGGCCGCTGGCAGGCATGGTCGTGACGGTTCCGCTCTTGATCTATGGACTGGCCACTTCGCGGGTGCTGGCACCCGCCCAGCTTCCCGCCTGGCACCGTCAGTACCTCGACTTCGGCTGGCCGCCGCTGGCGCAAGCGATCGTCCACCTGCTGCGCCCGGGCGTGGGCGTGGCGCGGCTTTCGTTTTCTCCGGTGGCGCGCGCGGGCTGGGTGGGATTGCTTCTCACCATGCTCAACTTGGTGCCGGGCGCGCAACTCGATGGCGGGCACATTCTCTACGCCATTTCGCCGGCGCTGCACCGCGTGGCCTCGTGGGCGGCCATGCTGCTCATGCTCTTCGCGGGCTGGCGGTATTGGCCGGGGTGGTTCGTGTTTGCGGCGTTCATTGCCCTGATGCGCGTGCGCCATCCCTACGTTCCGAAGCTTCAACCGCTGGGAAGGGCTCGCGTCGCCTTGACCGTGCTCGCGCTCGCAATCTTCGCCGCGACCTTCATGCTCACACCGCTAGCCAGCTAGGTGGCACGGCCACCTAGGGATCAGCCGGCGGCGGCGGGCGTGGCCCGTCCGGCGGTGGCGGCGGCGAGGCTGGCCCAGATTTGATCGCGGGTGGCGGTGCGCAGGCGTGCCGGAGTGGCGAAGCGCACCACCATCAACAAGTTGTCGCCGGCGGTGGGACGCAAGGTCGCGGCGGGCGCGGCATGCTCGAGCGCGGTGCCGGATTCGTGCTGCCATTCGGCGCGGGCGCGGGCATGCGCGGGGCCCATCTCCGCCTCCAGCATGGCGTTCACCCGCGCCAGCAACTCTGCCGGATCCGCCCCGCTGGGCACGGCGACCTGCACCTCGTCCCAAAGCCACTGGCCGCGGGTGGAGTAATTGAAGTAGCTGCCGCGGAGCGCGAAGCTGTTGGGGAAGAACACGCGCCGTCCGGTCGGATGGCCGGCGGTGATCCAATTGCCCGACTCAAGCAGCACGGTCTTGAGCAGCCGCAATTCAGCCACTTCGCCCACCACCCCGTTGATCTCGACCCAATCGCCCAGGTGCATGCCATTGCGGCCCATGAGCACGAACCAGCCCGCCAGGCTGAGGATGGCATCCTGGAATGCCACCGTGAGCCCGGCGCCGCACAGGCCGAGCACGGTCAGCAACTGCGGGGGGCGTCCGAAGAACACCACCAAGGCCGCCAAGGCGGCGATGACTTCGAGCACGAGCCGCAGCAGATGCACCAGCGTCAGCGCGCGCCTGCGGTCCGAGCGCGGATGGCGAAGCAGGTGCCCCACCCAGTGCAACATCAGCAGCAGCACAGCCGCCAAGGCCACCAACCACAGGCCGAGGCCGAGCGCGCCATGCAGGGCTTGCTCGCGGCGCGCGCTCACCAGCGGCTGCCATTGATGGTAGGTGTCGGCGAGCTCGCCGGCGGCATCGCTCTGCTGGTCATAGCGGGCGAGCTGCTGCTGCTGCAGCTCCAGTTTGCGCAGCATCTCCACGCGGTCGCCGCCCACCAGGGTTCCGGAATTCAACTCGGCCTGGGAAGCCTGCAAGCGCGTGTGCAGGCGCTCATGATCCGCCTGCATCGCGGACTGGGCCGACTGCGCCGCCGCCTCCGCCGCCTCCAGAGCGCGCCCTTGGCGGTCAAACCGCCAGGCCCGCACCAGCGCGCCGACCAGGCCGCCTCCGGAGCCGGCGGAGGAGGCCGCGGGAATGGCGCTCGCGCGCGCGGCGCCATGGATATTCTCGTGCTCCCGCTGCAACTGCTGCAAGCGCGCGGCGCTGCCGCCTTGGGCGCGCGCGGCGTCGTTGCGAGCGTCGTCCAAGCGCGATTGATCCAGCTCCAACTGGGCCTGTTCGACCGCGAGGACGGCACGGACCTTTGCAGCCCGGTCGCCAGTCGCGGATTTCAGGGCCGACTGCAGCGCGGCCAGGTGGGTATTGTCATCGCTCACGGCGGCGGCCACGCGCTCGACGCGAGCGGCGGCGGCGGTGCTCGCCGGCGTCGGCTGGGGTGGCGGCTGGGCAGCCAAGCGCGCAAAGGAGATGGCGAAGGAAGTATCCACCACTTCATCGGCCAAGTGCCCGGCCTGCGCGGCCAAGGCCCGCTCCTCCGGCGTATTGGCATTCGCGGCCAATGCGTTGGCGGTTTGAAACAGGGCCTGATCCCGGATCAACCGCTGCGCGATGGCCGCGTCCAGCCGGCTTTGCCCGGCGGCGGAGGGCGGGCGGGCGGTGATCCGGTACAAGACCACGCACAGCGCCGCCACCAGCGCCAGCGCAACCCAGCGGAGGGGCAGGCGGAGGCGGGGCGCGGCGGGAGCTGGCGTGCTCACCCGTCTATTGTCGCTTGAATCCTTTAAAGTTCGTGCGGATCAACGTCCACCACGAGCGCGGTGGCCGGGAACTTCTGCGCGCGCGCGAACGCGCGCAACTCCCGCAAGAGATGGCCCAGCTCGCGGCGGCTCTCGCTCTTGAACACGAATTGCATGCGATGCTCGCCCTTGGCCCGCGCCAGAATGGCGGGTGCCGGACCCAGCACGCGCGTGGCAGGGTGGGCGGCGGCAGCTTCCCGCAGAAACGCGGCCGCGGCCGCCGCGAGCGATTCGACCTTGGGGAGTTCGCGATGGCGCATCTGCACGGCGGCCAGGGCGGAATACGGTGGATAGCGCATCCAGCGGCGGAAGTTCGCCTCCTTTTCGTAGAAGGCATCCAGATCACCGGCCGCCGCTGCGGCCACGGCGTAATGCTCGGGATGCACCACTTGCAGCAGCACCTCGCCGGGTTCCTGCCCGCGGCCGGCGCGGCCGGCGACCTGGGTTAGAAGCTGGAACGTGCGTTCGGCCGCGCGGAAATCGGGAAACGAGAGCCCGAGATCGGCCTGCAGCACGCCCACCAGCGTGACCCCGGGCAGGTCATGGCCTTTGGCGATCATCTGCGTGCCGACGAGCAAATCCCAGCGTCCGGACCGGAACTCGGCCAGCACCCGCTCGAAATGGCGGCGGCTCAGCGCGGTGTCGCGGTCCAAGCGCGCCACCCGCGCTTGCGGAAACAGGCGCGTCAATTCTTCTTCGATCCTTTCGCTGCCCGAGCCGAGGAAATAGATGTGCTCGCTGCCGCATTGCGGGCACACCTGCGGCGGCGGGGCGGAGTAGCCGCAGAGGTGGCAGAGCATGCGCTGATCGCGCCGGTGCAGGCTGAGGGCGAGGGCGCAGTCGCGGCAGGTGGCGTGCGCGCCGCAATGGCGGCAGAGCGCGACCGGCGCCCAGCCGCGGCGGTTGATCAGGATCACAGCCTGCTGGCCGCGCGCCAGCCGGCCTTCGATGGCGTGGCGCAAGGGCTCGGAGAAGATCGTCTCCGGCAGCCGGGCGTCGCGCTTGGAGGGCGAGGCGGCGGCCCGCCGGAACTCCTCGCCCATGTCCACCAACCGCATCGCCGGCAGCGGGCGCGGCGTGGCGCGCTCGGGCAGCGCCGCCAGGCGATACTTGCCGCTGCGGGCGTGGGCCAGGCTTTCGAGCGAGGGCGTGGCGGAGCCCAGCACGATGCGGGCGCCGGCCAGCTTGGCGCGCATCACGGCCAAGTCGCGGCCGTGGTAGCGCGGCGCCTCGATCTGCTTGTAGGAGCCGTCGTGCTCCTCGTCCACCACAATCAGCCCCAGTTGGGCCATGGGCGCGAACACCGCCGAGCGCGTGCCCACCGCCACGCGGGCGGCGCCGTCGCGCAGCCGGTGCCAGTGGCGGGCCCGCTCGGCCGTCCCCAAGCCGGAGTGCAGCACCGCGATCAGGCCCGGGAAGGCATCGTGGAAATCGGCGAACAGCGCCGGCGTCAAGCCGATCTCGGGCACCAGCATCAGCGCCGATTCCCCCGCGGCCAGCGTGCGTTCGATGGCGGCGATGTAGACGGCGGTCTTGCCGCTGCCGGTGACGCCATGCAGCAGCAGCGGGCGCGGCTCCGGGGCGGCGATCGCCTCGAGCGCGGCGCTTTGCCGCGGGTTCAGCTCGAGCACGCGGGCGCGCGGCTCCCAAGCCGGCGACTGCGGCGCGACGGCGCGTTCGGTGCGGAGGATGGCGCCGTGCTTCAGCAGCGTGGCGATCGCCGAAGCCGATGCATGCGCGCGCAAGCTGGCCGCATCCAGTTCCCCTCCGGCCGCGCGCAAGCATTCCAGAACCGTGGCCTGCGCTGCGGTGCCGCGCTTCCGCTGCGGCGGCGCCGGCGCGAGCGCAAAGCCCGGCCGGGCGCGCGGCGCTTCGCCTGGGCCGGGCGGCAGCGCGCAGCGCATCACCTCGCCGAGCGGGGCTTGGTAATACGACGCCGTCCAGGCCACGAATCGCAGCATGGCGCCGTCCAGCAGAGGCTCGGCATCGAGGAGCGCGCCCACGGGCTTGATTTGGGCGGCGGGGATCCCGTCCGGGGCTTCCGACCGAAGCGTCACCACCACGCCGACCAGGTGCCGGTTGCCCCACGGCACCCGCACCCGCGCCCCCGGCGCCGGCTGGATGGCGGCCGGAACCGCATAGGTGAAGGCTTGATCGAGGGGCACGGGCAGCGCGACGTCTACCCAACCGGCTGGCTGAGGCACACCCGAGTTTACGCCGTCAATGCGGCTTTGACTTCCGCGACGATGGCATCCGCATCAATCTTGTAGTGATGGAGCAATTCGGCCGGCTGGCCGCTGCGCGGGATTCCCGCCACCGCCAAGCGCCGCACGCGCACGCCCATGGGCGCCACCGCCTCGCTGACGGCATCGCCCAAGCCGCCGGCGGCGTAGTGGTCCTCGACCGTGATCAGCAGGTTGGCGCTCGCCTTCGCCGCCTCGAGCAGCGTGGCTCGGTCCACCGGGCGCACGCTGAACAGGTCAATCACCCGAACGGCGATGCCTTCCTTTTGCAGCCGCTCCTGCGCGGCCAAGGCCTCGAAGAGGGTGACGCCGGCGGCAATCACCGTGGCCTTGTCGTTGGCGCTCTGGCGCAGGACTTTGGCCTGGCCGATGGCGAAGCTTTCAGCGTTGCCGTAAACCAACGCTGCCTTCGGTCGCCCGGTGCGGATGTAGCTGAGTCCCGGCTGCGCCGCCACCAGCTCGACCGCGCGCCAGGTGCTGACCGCATCGCTGGGGTAGAGCACCACCGACTCGGGCAGCGCCCGGAACATCGAGAGATCTTCCAGCCCCATCTGCGAGCCGCCGTCTTCACCGATCGAGATGCCGGCATGGGTGCCGACGAACTTCACGTTGGCGCGGGCCAGCCCGGCCAGGCGGATGAAATCCGCGGCGCGGGTGAGAAAGCACGCGAAGGTCGAAACGAACGGAATGCGGCCGGTCGAGGCCAGGCCCATGGCCATGCCGGTCATGTTCTGTTCGGCGATGTAGCCCTCGAAGAAGCGCTCCGGCTGCAGCTTCTGGAAATCCTGGGTGAAGGTCGAGTTCTCGACGTCGCCATCCACCGCCACCAGCCGGGCGTCGGCTTGGCCCAACGCGGCCAGCGCTTGTCCGAACGCTTCGCGGGTGGCCACCTGCTGGCCGACCTTGAAATTGGGGGCGGGCGCCGCCCCGGGCGCGGCAATCGGCTGGCCCAACGCAGCTGGGGGTCGCGGCCACGGCTTGGGCGCGCCCGCGTCCGGGCGCATCTGCTGCTGCAGTTCAGCCACCGCGGTGTCGGCTTCTTCGCCGGCCTTCAGCGCCTTGCCGTGCCAGCCGTTCTTGTCTTCCAAGAACGAAACCCCTTTGCCCTTGAGCGTGCGCGCCAGCAGCACCGTCGGCTTGCCCACGCAGGCCTCGGCCTCGGCGAAGGCGGCGCGCAGCTGCGGAATATCGTGTCCGTCCACCACCAGCGCGTTCCAGCCGAAAGCTGCCCAGCGCTGCTGATGGATATTCATCTCATGCTGCAGCATGGTGGGTTGGCTTTGGCCCAAGCGGTTCACGTCCACGATGGCGCAAAGGTTGTCCACATGGTAGAAGCTCGCCAAGGCAGCGGCTTCCCACACCGAACCCTCGGCGGTCTCGCCGTCGCCGAGCAGCACGTAGCTGCGGTACCCCGCCCCCGCCAGCCGCGCCTGCAGCGCCATGCCCAGCCCCACCGCCAGGCCCTGGCCGAGCGAGCCGGTCGGGACGGCCACGAACGGCAGCTCGGGCGTGGGGTGGCCCTCCAGATTCGAATCGAAGCGGCGCAGGGTCAGGAGGTGCTCGCGCGGAAACAGGCCGAGCTCGGCCCAAACCGAATACAGCACCGGCGCGGCGTGGCCCTTGGAAAGGATGAACTTGTCGTTTTCCGGCGCCTGCGGACGGCGGGGATCGAGCTGCATCACGCTGAAAAACAGCGTGGCCATGATCTCGGCCGCCGACATGGAGCTGGTGGGGTGCCCGCTGCCGGCCGCGGTCGTGGCCTGGATCGAATCGATGCGGAGCTGGGTGGCGAGATTGTGCAGCGCAAGGTCAGCGGATTTCGATGGCATGGGTGTTTAGGCCGAGCTGGCAAGGACGGTCTCGGGAAGCACGAAGCGGACATGTTCATCGATGCCTTCGGCTTCTTCCACGCGGCTGAAGCCGAAGCGGGCGCAGAGCGAAGCCACCACTTCCTGCACCAGCGACTCCGGCGCCGAGGCGCCGGCGGTCAGGCCCACGGTGGCGACGCCGTCGAGCCAGGCGGGCTCGATGGCGTCGGCGTCGTCGATGCGGAAGGCCGGGGCGCCGGCGTTGGCGGCGACCTCGACCAGGCGCAGCGAGTTCGAGCTGTTCTCGCTGCCCACCACCAGCACCAGGTCGGCGCGCGGCGCGACCCGTTTCAGCGCCGTCTGGCGGTTCTGGGTGGCGTAGCAGATGTCCTGCGCCTTGGGCGCGGCGACGTTGGGGAAGCGCCCGCGCAGGCGCTCGATGATGGCGCGGGTCTCGTCCAGGCTCAGCGTGGTTTGGGTGAGGTAGGCCACGCGATCGGGGTCGGGGACCTGGAGCTGGTCCACCTGCTCGATCGTCTCCACCACCGGCGTGCCCTAGGGCACCTCGCCCAGCAAGCCGATGATCTCGTCGTGGTGGCGATGGCCGATGATGACGATGCTGTAGCCGCGGCGGGTGTACTCCTGCGCCTCGCTGTGCACCTTGCTCACCAGCGGGCAGGTGGCATCGATCACCTGCAATCCGCGCGTGCGCGCCTGCTCCCACATCTGCGGCGCGACGCCGTGAGCGCTGAAGAACACGCGCGCGCCGGCCGGCACGTCGTCCAATTCCGGCACAAAGCGCGCCCCGCGCGACTCGAGGCTGGTGATCACCGTGCGGTTGTGGACAATCTCCTTGAGCACGTAGATCGGCGGGCCGAATTTGCGCAGCGCCGACTCGACCGCATCCACCGCGCGCACCACCCCGGCGCAAAACCCGCGCGGCTTCAGGATGAGGATGGTTTTCGCCAGCGTGCCCACGGTTTCATTGTACCAACCACCGGCGGTCAGCGGTCCGCGCTCAGCGTGCGCGCGGCGGCCGGCTTGCGGTCCATGGCGCGCGTCTGCTGGTAGGTGTAGCGGATGCGATGGATGACGGTGACATTGCTCAGCACCGCGATCACCCACAGGCACGCCGCCATGCGGTTGAACAGGGCGCCGATGATGACCAGCACGATCCGCTCCGGCCGCTCCATGAACCCGACCTTGCAGCTCGGAATCGTGTTCTCCGCCCGGGCGCGGGCGTAGCTGACCATCACCGAGCCGGTCATCACCACCGCCACCAGCACCACATAGAAGGCGCGGTTGATGCTGGCGTAGTAGACCAGCAGGCCGAAATACAGCGCCAGATCGGAGTAGCGATCCATCACCGAATCGAAGAATCCGCCGAAGTGGCTGACGGTGTTGGTGTAGCGCGCCACCCGCCCGTCCACCATGTCGAAGATGCCGGCCAGGATGATGACCAGCCCGGCGATGAAGAAATGGCCGTAGCCGAACAGCGCCGCGGCGATCAGGTTGATCACCAGGCCGACGAAGGTGAGCACGTTGGGGTTGATCCGCGCCAAGGCGAGCGAGCGCACGATTTTGTCGAGCACCCACTTGCACCCCACCCCGATGGCGCGGGTATAGGTCAAAGCGTGGCGTCCCCTTCCGCATCGCGGTCGTAGATGGTGCGCAGGCTGCGCACTTCGAATACTTTGACGCCGTTGGGGGTTTGAATGCGCACCTCGTCGCCGGGTCTTTTGCCGAGCAGGCCGCGGCCGATGGGCGAGGAGGTCGAAATCCGACCTTTGGCCACGTCCGACTCTTCGCTGGTGACCAGCCAATACTCGACATCTTCGCCCTTGTCCAAATCGAGCAGCTTCAGCACCGAGCCGTAGGCGGCGCGGTCGCGGGGGATGGCGTCGAGGTTCACCAGCGCCAGCTCGGCCAAACGCTTGCGCAGCTGGCCCAAGCGGGCGTTGACGAACTCCTGCCGCTGCTTGGCCATGTGGTACTCGGCGTTTTCGCTCAGATCGCCCAGCGCCACCGCCCGCTTGAGTTCGGCGGGCAATTCGACCGTCAACTCGTGCTCGAATTGCTGGATTTCCTTCTCGATCTTTTCGCGGATATTTGGCGCCATGCCGGCTCCCTGAATTGAAGTGCCCCACGTCATTTTGGCATACTGGGGAAACGGCAAGCTCATGAGCCCGATGGCATCATTTCGCGTCGGCGACAAGGTGGTCTACCCCAACCAGGGCGTGGGCGTGATCGAGCACATCAGCCGCCGCGACCTGGGCGAGAACGGGCAGGAATTCTATTTGCTTCGCATCGAGGCCAGCAACCTGCGGGTGATGGTGCCGCTGACGAGCGCGGCCAACGTCGGCATCCGTCCGGTGACCGGCGCCGCCGAGATCACCCCCATCCTGGGCTTCCTGCAATGCCCCGACCGTTTCCCCTGCGCTTCGGATTGGAAGGGCCGTTTCCGCGAGAACTCCGACAAGATGCGGGGCGGCGCGCTGGCGCAGGTGGCGGAGGTGCTGAAGAGCCTGGTGCAATTGCATCACGCCAAGCCGCTCTCGTTCCGCGAGAAGAAGATGCTCGACCGCGCCGCCATGCTGCTGGCCGCCGAGCTCGCCAGCGCCAGCAACTGCAGTGTCGATCAAGCTTTCGAGCGCGTGCAGGAGTGCTTGGCCAAGGCCTCGCTCGTGCTCCCGCCGCAATCGCCCGAGAACGGCCGCTAACACCAAGCTTCGGCGCGGAACACCGCCGTCGGGCGGACGCTAGTTCCGCTGCTGCTGGGCGATGCGGACCTTCACGGCATCGAGCCGCTTTTGGATGGCGCTGCTTTGGAGGGCATCGCCGGGGCTGAGCTTGGAATCGGCCAAGGCCTGCTGCCAGCTCCGCTCAGCCTGCTGCAGCTTGCCATCGCCTTCATAGGCCTGGGCCAGGTGGTCGAGCACCGCCGGGTCGTGGTTGGCGATCCGCGCCGCGCGTTCCAGGTTGCCGACCGCTTCGGGCAGGCGGTTCATCTTGAAGTAGACCCAGCCCAAGCTGTCGAGGAAGGCGCCGTTGCCGGGATCGCGCGCCAGCGCTTTTTGCACGAACTGGAGCGCGTCGGGCAGGCGCGTGCCCTGTTCGGCCAGCAAGTATCCGAAAGAGTTCAAGATGTGGGCATCGTCGGGCGCCAGCTCGAGCGCCTGCTGATAGCTCTGCTCCGCTTGCGGATACTGGGCCTGCTTGGCCTCGATCGCGCCCCGTTGCGCCGCCGCGCGCGCATGCGCCAACGGGGTGGCGGCGATCTGGTCGGCGCGGCGCGCGTCGGCCAGCGCGGCCGGCCACTGCTGCGCCCCGGATTCGATCTCGGATTGCGCCAAGTACACCTCGCCGTCGGAAGCCGTTCCCTTCAACAACGGCTGCAGGGCCGCCTTGGCGGCCTCGAGCTGGCCCGAGGCCGCCAGCAGGTTGGCATAGGTGATGTGCAACGGACGCGAATCGGGCTGCTCGGCGAGGGCGCTCTTGGCGGCCGCGAGGGCGCGCGGGAAATCGCGCGCGCCGCTGTACATTTCGATCGCCAATGACTGTGCGCGAGCGTGGTAGCTCGGACCGAGCGCCCCGAGTTGCTGCAAGGTGGCGTCGGCGGCGGCGGCATCGCCGGTGCGCAGCTGCAATTGGGCCAGTTGCGCCAAGAAGATGCTTTGCGTGGCCGGACTGGTCTTGCGCTCGGCCAAGGAGCGCAATCCAGCCAAGGCCTGCGGGTTCTTGCCCTGGCTCTCCTGCAACAGCGCCTGTGCATATCCGACCTCGAGGTTGTCGGGGCCGAGCAGCGAGGCAGCGGATTTCAAACTGCCTTCGGCGGCCGCGAAGTTGCCCATCTGCATCTGCAATTGGCCGATGCGCAGCGGCACGTCGCCGTCATCGGGGGTTTGGGTTTGCAGTTGGGAGTATTCCGCCAGTGCCTGCGAAAAGTCGCCGCCTTGCATCAGCGCCTTGGCCAGCGCGCCCACGAAGGCGGGCTCGTCGGGCTGCGCGTCCACGGCCTCGCGGTAGGCCGCCGCCGCTTCCGGGTAGCGCTGCCGGCCCATGAAGGCGTCGCCGAGGGCGGCGTACACCTGCCCGCTGCGGGCCACCGCCGGCAGGGCTGCAATTTGCTTTTGGGCTTCATCGAGGCGGTCCTGGCTGGCCAGCGATTGCACCAAGCTGGCGAGCGCGTCCACGTTGGTGGGGGCAATGGCGAGCGCGGCGCGGAATTGGGCCTCGGCTTCCGGCGCCTTGCCTTCGGCGCCGTATAGTTTTCCGAGCACGATGACCGGGCTGGCCTCGGCCGGCTCGAGCCGGACCAAGGCCTGATACTCGGCCACGGCGCCATCGGCGGCCGCGCCGCTGATGGGCTGGCGCATGCGGCTCAGCTCGCGCAGGTAGATGCGCCCCAGGGTTTGGTGCCCGGCGACGCTGTCCGGATGCTCTTTCACCACCGTTTGCGCCAGGGTGGTGGCATCGGCGGTGCGTCCCAGGCGGGAAAGGAAATCCGCCATCTGGGCGGCAATGTAGGCGGAGTGCGGGTCGGCCGCCATGGCCGCGCCATAGTGCTGAAGCGCCTGCTGCACGTACGCGCCGCTGGCCGGGGTATTGGCGTGCGCCACCGCCTGCAGCTCGGCCCATTTGCCCATGGCAAATTCGCTGTAGCTTTGCGCGGCAGCCGCCGGGGGCGGGGGGGCAGTTTGGGCACTCAAAGCCGCGCCGAGCGCGGCCACGGCAAGCAGGGAAGTCCGACCAGACATCTTGAAGCAAGAGTACAACAGCATTAACAGGAACCACAGGAAAATCGGGAACCACAGCGCGTTCGCCGAAATTCGATTTGATAGGATGACACTTAGGTCCCGCGCCATGCCCGAGCTTGCCGCCACCGCGTCCGCCGCGCCGCCCCTGCCCTCGGTGCTGGAGGAGATCGTGCGCCGCCGCCGCCGCGCGGTGGCGGCCGCGCAGCGCAAGCTCAGCGTCCGCCGCATGGCCAGCGAGCTGCGCATGAGCCACGATCCGCGGCGGGAATTTGGGGCTGCGCTGCGATCCGCGCGCCGCCCGGCGGTCATCGCCGAACTCAAGCGCGCCTCCCCGTCGAAGGGGCGCTTGCGCGAGGATTTCGACGTTGCCGCCTTGGCGGCTGCCTACGAACAGGCCGGGGCCACCGCGCTTTCGGTGCTGACCGAACCCACCCAATTCGAGGGCCAGCTCGAGTACTTGGCTCAGGCGCGGCGAGCCACCCGCCTGCCCATCCTGCGCAAGGATTTCATCTTTTCGAACTACCAGATCTGGGAATCGGCCCACGCCGGGGCGGATGCCGTGCTGCTCATCGCCGCCATGCTGGACGACACCGAGCTCGAGCAACTGATCCTTACCGCACGCCGCGCCAACTTGGCGGTGCTCTGCGAGGTCCATACCGCCGAGGAGCTGCGCCGCGCCAGCCGCTTCGGGGCCGACTGCATCGGGGTCAACAACCGCGACCTGCACACCTTCCAGGTGGATCTGGCGGTGGGCGAGCGCCTGGGACCGCTGCTCGGCGGCTTCCAGTCGGAAAAGCTGGGCGTGGCCGAGAGCGGATTGCGCACCGCCGCGGACTTGGCGCGGATGGCGGCGGCCGGGTTCTCGGCGTTTCTGATCGGCGAGAGCTTCATGCGCGAGCCCGATCCGGGTGCGGCGCTCAAGCAATTGCTGGACGAGTGCCAAATGCCGTTCGTCAAAATCTGCGGCATGACGAACCTGAACGACGCCCGCCAAGCCTGCGCCGTGGGGGCCAGCGCCGTCGGCTTCGTGTTCGCGGCCTCGCCGCGGCGGGTGGCGGCGGAAACCGTGCGCGGCATCGCCCCGCTGCTGCCCGCCGAGGTGCAGCGCGTCGGCGTCTTCGCGGACGTGCCGCTGTCCCAGGTGCAGTCGCTGGCCCACGCCTGCGGGCTGCATGCGGTTCAACTGCATGGCGACTACGATCCCGCCGCGGCCCAGCGGTTGGCCGGCGAAATTCCAGTTTGGCGCGCGCTGGCGTTGCCCGGGGGCGCCGAATCCGCGGCGGCGTGGGCCCGCTTCGTCGAGCGGTTCGTGCTCGACAACCCCGTCGGCGGCAGCGGCCGCAGCATTGATTGGGACGCAGCGGCGGCCTTCATTCGCTCGCTGCCGCCCCAACTGCCCTGCGCCAAGGCGACGCTGCTGGCGGGAGGCTTGAATCCCGAAAACGTGGCGGCCGGCGTGCGCGCCACCGGAGCGGCGGGCGCAGATGTTTGCTCGGGCGTCGAATCGCGGCCCGGACAGAAGAGCCCGGTCGCGGTCAGCAATTTCTGCCGCGCGGCGCGCTCCGCATTCTGGAGCGCCGCTCGATGAGCGCGCCGGCACCTTCGACGACGGGCCGGTTCGGGCCCTACGGCGGACGCTATGTGCCCGAGACCCTGGTCCATCCGCTGGAAGAATTGGCAGCGGCGTACGCCGAGGCGCGACGGGATCCCGCCTTCGCCTCCGAGCTGGAAGCCCTGCTCCGCGATTTTGCCGGGCGCCCCACCCCGCTGTGCCCGGCGCCTCGGCTCGGCGCCCACCTCGGCGGGGCGCGCATCTACCTCAAGCGCGAAGACCTGCTGCACACCGGGGCGCACAAGATCAACAACTGCTTGGGCCAGGCGCTGGTGGCGCGGCGCATGGGCAAGCGCCGCATCATCGCCGAGACCGGCGCCGGCCAGCATGGCGTGGCCACCGCCACCGTCTGCGCCCATTTCGGTTTGGACTGTGTCGTCTACATGGGGGCTGAGGACATGGCCCGCCAGGCGCTCAATGTCGCCCGCATGCGTCTGCTGGGCGCCGAAGTGCGGGCCGTCCACAGCGGCAGCCGCACGCTCAAAGACGCCATCAGCGAAGCCATGCGCGATTGGGTGGCGCACTGCGACACCACCCACTACCTCTTGGGTTCGGTGCTGGGCGCCGATCCTTATCCGACCATGGTGCGCGACTTCCACGCCTGCATCGGGCGCGAGGCGCGGGCGCAGTTCCTCGCTGCCGAGGGCCGCTTGCCGACCGCGCTGTTCGCCTGCGTTGGCGGGGGATCGAATGCCATCGGACTGTTTTTTGCCTTTCTCGAGGACCACGAGGTGAAGCTGGTCGGCGTCGAGGCCGGGGGCAAGGGCGCGGAGCTGGGCCTGCACGCCGCCCGTTTCGCCGCCCATGGCGGGGGCAGCCCGGGCGTGCTGCAAGGCACCTTCTCCTACGTGCTGCAAGACGCGGCCGGGCAGATCGCCGCCACCCATTCCATCTCGGCCGGGCTCGACTATCCCTCGATTGGCCCCGAACACGCCTACCTGCATGATCAGGGACGCGCCGAATACGTCGCCGCCGATGACGCCGCGGCGCTGGCCGCGTGCCAACTGCTGGCCCAGATGGAGGGCATCATTCCGGCGCTGGAGTCGGCGCATGCGGTGGCCGAAGCCGTTCGCCGGGTGCCGGCGATGGGGCGCGACGCCGCCGTCATTATTAATATCTCCGGGCGCGGCGACAAAGACATGGACATTCTTTCGCGAGAGTTGGGCCTGAAGGCGTGAGCGCGAGGCCGCGCCGATTCGGCCAAGTGCTGGGCGCGGCGCGCGCCCAGGGCCGCTGCGCGCTGGTGCCCTACGTCACCGCGGGCGATCCGTCGCTCGCGGCCACCGAGGCCATCGCGCTCGAACTGGCCGATGCCGGCGCGTCCATCATTGAGCTGGGCGTGCCCTTTTCCGATCCCGTGGCCGACGGCCCGGTGATCCAAGCCGCCAGCGAACGCGCGCTGGCGCGCGGGGTCCGCTTGGGCGACGTGCTCGAGCTGGCGCAGCGGCTGCGCGCGCGCACCGAGGCGGGCCTGCTGCTGTTCAGCTACTTCAATCCCATCCTGCGCTTCGGCCTCGAACGCTTTGCGCGCGAAGCGGCGGCGGCGGGCTGCGACGGGGTTCTGGTCACCGACTTGATCCCGGAGGAAGCCGAGCCCTACCGCAGCCAGGCCCAGGCCGCCGGGCTCGACACCGTGTTTCTGGCGGCGCCGACTTCGCCGGATGCGCGGCTGGCCGCCATCGCGCAGGCCAGCAGCGGCTTCCTTTACGCCGTGAGCCGCCTGGGTGTGACCGGCGCGCGCGAAAACGTCAGCGCCGGCGCCGAGGCGCTGGTTGCGCGCCTGCGTTGCCATACCCCATTGCCGATCGCTCTCGGCTTCGGCCTGGCCCGCCGCGAACAAGTGGCCGAGGTCGCGCGCTTCGCTGACGCTGCCGTGGTTGGCACGGCGCTGGTCAACGCCATCGCGCAGGCCCCGGCCGGCCAGGCGCCGAAGGCTGCGGGAGCGTTCTTGCGGGGCCTCATGCCGTGACCATCGCGGATTGGCGGGTGCAGATTGATGCCATTGATCGCGAGCTGGTCGCGCTGCTCGACCGCCGCTGCCGCTGCGCGCGCGAAATCGGCCGCCTCAAGCGCGGCCTCGACCTGCCGGTGTACGAGCCCAAGCGCGAGGCCGAAGTGCTGGCCAACGTGACGGCGGCGTGCCACCAGCTCGGCGGCGGGCTGAACGACGCCGCGCTCAGGCGGCTGTTCGAACGGATTATCGATGAGATGCGCGCTTTGCAGCGCGAGGACGGAGGCCGATGATCGTCGCCATGCAGCCCGGCGCGGGCGAAGCCGCCATCCAGGCGGTGATCGCGCGGCTGATTGACCTCGGCTTCGATGTGCACCGCGAGACCGGCAGCGAGCGCACCGTGCTGGCCTGCCTCGGCGTGCGCACCGGATTCGACGCCAGCGGCATCGCGGCGCTCGCGGGCGTGGACGCGGTTCATCGCATTTCAGCGCCGTACAAGCTCGCCGCCCGGGCCTGCCGTCCCCAGGGCACGGTCGTGCGCGTGCGCAATCTCGCCATCGGCGATGGCGAAGAGCCGGTTCAGGTCCCCTCTCGAGGGATTGGCGAGGTCGCCTCCGAGTCGGAGCTTGCGGCGCTCGCTCCGGCAGCGGAGATGGTCCGCGTCGGCGGGGCGGCGATGGCTAATGCGCCTCTGCTGCGCGCGATGGGCGCGCAAGCCAAGCCGGTGCTGCTCGAGCGCGGCCCCGCCGCCAGCTTGGAGGAGTTCCTGCTGGCCGCCGAGGTCGTTCTGATGGGCGGCAATCCCAATGTGATCCTGTGCGAGCGCGGCAATCGCAGCTTGGCCCAGCCCGATCGCGTCTGCCCGGATTTGGCGGCCATCGCCCGGCTCAAGCGGCTCACGCATCTGCCGGTCTGCTGTGATCTTTCGGCCCAAGGTGATCTGGCGGCCATTTTGGCTCGTGCCGCGCTGGCTGCCGGCGCCAACGCCGTGATCCTTGCACCGGAATAGCCCGTTTTCAGCTACAGTGGCGCTGTGCGCCCTTGAAGGAGGTCCGATGCGCTCGTTTCCGAAGCTCCCGTTTGTCCTCTTGGCCGCGGCCGCCGCGGTCGCCTGCTCGGGCTCGGCCCCGGCCGCTTCAACCGGTGCTGCCGATGCGCGCCTCTCGGGCGCCTATCGGCGCCCGGCGCAGAACAACTGGATCTACGTGCACCTCCAGGGCACGCCTGCCCAGATTGGCTTCCAGAACGGCTACCTGCTCGAGCCCGAAATCACGGACCTGCAGAAAGTGGACGCGCTCGAGGAGCAGCACAACGACCACAAGGATTGGAGCTGGCTGCGCCAGCAAGCCCAGACCGTGCTGTGGCCGAAGGTGGACCCCGAGTACCAGCAGGAGATGCAGGGCATCGCCGACGGCGTGAACGCCCACGGCGGGCACATGGATGTCTACGATGTGGTCGCCATGAACGCCATGCTCGAGTGGAGCTACTACGTCGAGCAGTGGGACAAGCAGCATCCGTCGCTGAAGGCGGCGCTAGCCCAAGTCATTCCTGACGAAGGCGATCACTGCAGCGCCTTCGTCGCCACCGGCAGCTATACCAAGGACGGCAAGATCGTGATGGCCCACAATGACTGGACCAGCTACCTCGACGGAGCGCGCTGGAACATCATCTACGACATCGTGCCCGCGGCCGGGCAGCGCTTCATGATGGACGGCCTGCCCGGGGTCATCCACAGCGCCGACGATTTCGGGGTCAACGCCAGCGGCATCATGATCACCGAAACCACCATCTCCGATTTCCATGGCTACGATTTCGGCGGCATCCCGGAGTTCGTCCGCGCCCGCAAGGCGATGCAGTACTCGACTTCGATTGATGATTTCGCCCGCATCATGGAGCAGGGCAACAACGGCGGCTACGCCAACGATTGGCTGGTGGCCGACCGCAAGACGAACGAGATCGCCAGCCTCGAGCTCGGCCTCAAGAACGTCAACCTCGAGCGCAGCAAGGACGGCTACTTCGTCAGCTCGAATTTCCCCATCTCGCCCAAGCTGGCGCGCGAGGAAACCACATTCAAGATGACCGACCCTGCCAACAGCGCCAATGCGCGCCACACCCGCTGGCTGCAGCTCATGGCGCAGTACAAAGGCAGGATTGACGTGGCCGCGGCGGAGAAGTTCGAAAGCGACCACTACGACGTGATCCTGAAGAAGGAGAATCCCGACGAGCGCACGCTCTGCGGCCACCATGACCTTTCGCCGCGCGGCGATGTTCCCTACAACGACTCCGGCGCGGTGCAGGGCAAGGTGGTGGATTCGGCGCTGGCCGAGCAGATGAGCTTCATCGCGGCCAGCGGCCATCCCTGCGGCGGCGATTTCAAGGCCGGTCCTTGGCTGGCGGCGCATCCGCAATTCGCTTGGGAAAAGCCGGTCTTGCGCGACATGGACGGCCATCCCTGGACCACCTTCGCGGCCGCGGCCGCCGCCGCGCCCGCCCAAGGCGGCAACTAGCCCTGCGCCACCTTCGCCGGCTGCACACCGCCACGTTGGGCCGAGGTAATCCCCCCGCGGCTGAACTCGGGCCGAAGGAGCGCTGTGGCGCGCGCATGTGGAATCGGACTCCCGGTTCGTCCGTGAGAGGGGCGGGCATGACCGCGGCTTCCTGCTGCATCTGATACCCTGCCAGCAACGGCAAGGAACCTGCTCTGAGGTGCTCGCATGCGTCTATTCCTCCCCGCGCTCGTCGTGGCCGCGTTGGCGTTGCAACCGGGCAGCGTGGCTGCCTCGAAGGCATACCAAGGCTACGGCTACCAGCGCTACCGCCCGGTGGTGAGCTATGAGCCCGCCGAGTTTGCCTGGTCGCGCCTGCAATATGATCCGGCGGTGGGGGCCAGCGGCGGCTTCGGGTACGGGGGCTACGGCTTCCGCGGGCGCTTCCGCGGCATGTGGTCCACCGATTACCCCAAGGCCGACCGAACCTTCCTCGATGCGCTGAAGCGCCTGACGCGGGTCAATGCCCGCTCCTACGAGCAGGTGGTCAACCTCGACGACGACAGCGTGTACAACTACCCGTTCCTGTACGCGGTGCAGGTGCAGAGCTGGACGTTCACCCCGCCCCAAGCGGCCAAGCTGCGCGATTTTCTGCTCAAGGGCGGCTTCCTCATGGTGGACGACTTCCACGGCACCGAGGACTGGGACAACTTCATGCGCGGCATGCGGCTGGTGTTTCCCACCCGGCCGGTGGTGGATCTGCCCGACAACGACGAGATCTTCCACGTGCTCTACAACCTGGACGACAAGTTCCAGGTTCCGGGGGAGCAGTACGTGAACAGCGGGCGGACCTACGAGAAGGATGGGTACGTGGCCAAGTGGCGGGGCATCCGCGACGATGACGGGCGGGTGATGGTGGCGATCTGCCACAACATGCATTTGGGGGATGCGTGGGAGTGGGCCGACAGCCCGCAGTACCCGGAGAAGTTCGCGGGCATGGCGTTCCGCATCGGCGTGAACTACGTCATCTATTCCATGACCCACTGACGGGCTGAACAGGACGCGGCCCCCCATGTTCGAGCTCCTCTTTAAATACCCGCTTGCAGCCTACCAGCGCGGCCACTGGGTGTTGCTGGCCGCCTGGTCGCCGTGGGTGCTGCTGCTGGCGATTGCGGCGACGCTCGGGGGACTGGCCTGGCTGCTGCGCCCCCATCGTGGCCGGCGCACCATGGCCATCTGGGCGCTGCAGTCGGCGGTGATTGGGCTGGTGCTGGTGCTGCTGTGGCAGCCGGCGCTGTCGCTGGCGCAGCTCAAGCCGCAGCAGAACATCGTGGCCGTGCTGGTGGATGATTCGAGGAGCATGGCGCTGCCGAATGCGTCCCCGAATTCAGCTGGAGGGGCGGAGACGCGCAGCGCCGCCGCCGCCAGCCTCAGCAGCGGCGTGCTGGACGAGTTGGGCCGCAAGTTCCAGGTGCGGTTGTATCGGTTCGACAACCAGGTGGCGCGGGCGGCATCGCCGGGTGCAATTCGCCCGGCGGCGGCGGCGACGCGGCTCGACGACAGCCTGGGCCAATTGCTCGACCAGACGGCAGACCTGCCGATCGGAGCCATCGTGCTGCTGAGCGATGGCGCCGACAACCGCGGCGGCTTGGAACGGGCCACGCTCGACCGGCTGCGGGCGCGGCACATTCCGGTGGACACCGTGGGCTTCGGGCCGACCGCGCCGGCGCGCGACGTTGAACTCGACGATGTGCAGGTGCAGCCGCGGGCGCTGGCCAAGTCGCGTCTCGTGGCCACGGCGACCTTGGTGCAGCACGGCTTCGCAGGGCAATCGGCGCGGATCACGGTCAAGCAGCACGGGCAGATGCTGGCCACCCGGACGCTGGCGCTGGGGCGGGATGGCGACCGGCAGCCGGTGGAATTGATGTTCAATGCCGGCGAGGCGGGCGCGAAGACGTTCGACTTCGAGGTAGCGCCGCTGCCGGGCGAGGCCACGGCGGCCAACAACCTGCAATCGCGGCTGGTCGAGGTGGCATCGTCGCCGCACCGCATCCTTTACATCGAGGGCGAACCGCGCTGGGAGTACAAATTCATCCGGCGCGCCGAGGCCGCCGACCCGCAGGTGCAACTGGTTTCGATGCTGCGCGCCACCGAGAACAAGATCTACCGGCAAGGCATCAGCGACCCCAACGAATTGGCAGATGGCTTCCCGTCGCGGCCGGACGAACTGTTCCGTTACCAGGGGCTGATCATCGGCTCGGTGGCGGCGGCGTACTTCACCCCGGCGCAGCAGGATTTGATCCAGGCGTTTGCCGACCGGCGGGGCGGGGGAATCCTGTTCATGGGCGGCGCCTCGTCGCTGGCCGATGGCGGCTGGCAGGATTCGGCCATGGCGCCGCTGCTGCCGGTGACGCTGCCGGCGCGCGGCGGCACGTTCGTGCGGACGAACCTCGATCCGGCGGCGACCTTCCATCCGCAAGCCGTGCTGGCGCCGGCGGGGGGAGAGAGCATCATCACGCGGCTGCTGGACGATCCGGCGGCGAATGCGCGGCAGTGGCAGAAGCTGCCGTGGCTGATGGATTACCAGGACGCCGGAGTGCCCAAGCCGGGGGCGACGGTGCTGGCGGAGGTGACGACGGCCGGCGGGCAGCGCGATCCGCTGCTGGCCATCGAGAACTACGGGCGCGGGCGGACGGCGGTGCTGGCGACCTCGGGCACGTGGCGGTGGCAGATGATGCTGCCGCTGGGCGATGCGAGTTATCCGCGCTTCTGGCAGCAGCTGTTGCGCTGGCTGGTGGCCGGCACGCCGGGCCAAGTGGCGGCGTCGGTGGCCTCGCCCATGCTCTATGACCACGCGCAAATCCAGCTCAACGCCGAGGTGAAGGACGCGCAATACAACCCGGCGGCGGGAGCGACCGTGTCGGCGCGGGTGCTGGGGCCGGGCGGGAGCGCGACCCTGGTGCCGCTCCATGCCGCGCCGGACGCGCCCGGGCACTTCAGCGCGGAGTTCACCGCGGCCGCGCCGGGTGCGTATTTGGCCACGGTCACGGCACCGGGCTTCGGCGCGGACACGGTCGGCTTCGAGCGGGTGGACGGCGTTGCCGAGAACTTCCACACCGCGCAGAACAAGGAGCTGTTGGAGCGGCTGGCCGCCGAGACGGGCGGGCAGTACTGGACGCCGAGCCAGTTGGGCGGCCTGGCGGCCGCGATTCCCTATTCCGATGCCGGCATCACGCTGCGCCAGAACCTGCCGCTGTGGAACCTGCCGGCGGTGTTCTTTCTCCTGCTGGCCTTGCCCTTGCTGGAGTGGCTGCTGCGGCGGCGGTGGGGGGTGGTATGAGGAGCGGCCTGTGGGCGCGGGGGTGGGCGGCGGCGGTGTGCCTGCTGTTCATGGCGTCGGTGGCGCGGGGGGCGACGTATTTTGTCACCGTGGCGGGGCTGGGCGGGGAGCCCGACTATGTGCAGCGCTACACCGCGGACGCGAACACGCTGGACAAGATCTTCAAGCAGGCGGGGCCGGACGCGCACGTGATCACGCTCACCGGCGCGGAGGCGACGCGCGCCAAGTTGAGCGCGGCGCTGGCCCAGGTGGCGAAGGCGGCCACGGCGGACGATGACTTCGTGCTGGTGCTGATCGGGCACGGGAGCTACGACGGGGTCGAGTACAAGTTCAACCTGGTGGGCCCGGACGTGAGCGCGAGCGAACTGGCCCAGGAGTGCAACAAGATCGCGGCGCGGCGGCAGTTGGTTGTGGATGCGACCGAGGCCTCGGGCGGCGCGCTGAGCGCCTTGCAGAGCCCGACGCGGGCGGTGATCGCAGCGACGAAGTCCGGAACGGAGAAGAACGCCACCGTGTTCGCCCGCTACTTCGTCGAGGCGCTGCAGGATCCGGCGGCGGACCTCGACAAGAACGAAGCCATCTCGGCGATGGAGGCCTTCGAGTACGCGCAGCGCAAAGTGACCGACTTCTACAGCTCGCAGCAGCGGCTGGCCACCGAGCACGCCACCAACGCCCAGCCGCGGCTGCTGGCGTCGCTGACCTTGGTGCGGTTCGGCGCGGCCCAGCAGGCGTACAACAATCCGGCGCTGCGCGCGCTGCTGGCCAAGAAGGAGGAGCTGGAGCGCCAGATTGACGCGCTCAACTACAAGAAGGACGCGCTCGCGGACCAGGATTACAAGACGCAGATCACCGGCTTGCTGCTGCAGTTGGCGCAAACGCAGAAGGAGATTGACGCCGGAGGGAAGGCGCAGTGATCCTGGCGCTGGCATTCGCCTTGGCTCCAGCGGTGGCGCATTGCCAGATGCTTTCCGTGCGCCAGCCCGATGCCGCGCCGGCCTGCTACCAGCGGCTTGCCGACAGCCAGGATCATTACTTGAGGGCCGAGGGGCTGTGGGGGCTGGAGCAGTACGACGCGGCCAACAACGAATTCCGGCTGGCGGCGGCGGCGGACGATCGCAGCCCCCAGGTGCGGGTGCGCTGGGGCCGGCTGCTGCTGTCGCGTTTCAACGACACCGACGCCGAGGGGTTGTTCAAGGAAGCGCTGCAGCGCGACCCGAAGTGCGCCGAGGCCTACCTGGGCCAAGCGCTGGTCTCGGCGGATGGCTTCGACGGCAAGGCGCTCGAGTACGCGCACCGGGCGGTGGCGCTCGATCCGACCCTGGCAGAGGCTCATGTGCTGCTGGCCACGCTGGCGCTGGAAGACTCCGACCCGGCAACGGCGGCGGCGGAGGCCGACTTGGCGCTGAAGGCCGAGCCTGAGGACGTGGATGCCATGGCGGTGCAGGCGGCCATCGCGGTGCTGGCCGCCGCGCCCAGCGCCGAGGGAGCAGGCGGGGCGTGGCTGGCGAAGATCGCGGCCATCGCGCCCAAGTACGGCCCGGCGGACCAGGCCATCGCCGACCAGCTGGTGCTGAACCGGCGCTACGACGAGGCGGTGGCGTGGTACCGCAAGGCGGTGGCGCTCGATCCTGAACGGTGGAGCGCGCACTCGGCGCTCGGGATCACGCTGATGCGATTGGGGCAGTCCACCGAACCGCAGGCGGAACTCGAAGCCGCCTACGACCACGGCTACCGCGATGCGGCGACGGTGAACAGCCTGCGGCTGCTGGACAGCTACAAGAACTTCGATCTCATCAACGACGGCTCGTTTGTGCTCAAGCTCGACAAGAAGGAGGCGGCACTGCTGCGACCGTACTTCGAGCAGGTGGTGCGGGATGCGCTGAAGGCGTACAGCGCCAAGTACGGAATGACGCTGCCGGGGCCGGTGCAGGTGGAGGCGTATCCGAACCACGAGGATTTCGCGGTGCGCAGCGTGGGGCTGCCGGGGCTGGGGGCGCTGGGGGTGACGTTCGGCGAGGTGGTGGCGATGGACAGCCCCTCGGGGCGCAAGCCGGGCGACTTCAACTGGGGCTCGACGCTGCGGCATGAGCTCGATCACGTCTTCGTGCTGACCGCCACCCACCATCTCGTGCCGCGATGGTTCGCCGAGGGGCTGGCCGTGCACGAGGAGACGCAGGCCAATCCGGAGTGGGGCGATCGCATCACGCCCGACATCCTGGTCGCCATCCACGGCGGCAAACTGCTGCCCGTCGCCGAGTTGGACCGCGGCTTCATGCACCCCAGCTACGCCGGGCAGGTCGAGGTCTCGTACTACCAGGCGGGGCGCATTTGCGACTTCATCCAAGCGCAGTGGGGCGCGGCCAAGCTGGTCGAGATGGTGCACGCCTTCGCGGTGCCGACGACGACGCCGGCGGTGCTGCAGGCCGCGCTGGGCTTGACGCCGGCCGCCTTCGACGCCCAATTCCGCGCCTGGCTGGCCCAGGACCTGGGCGTGGTGCCGGGGAACTTCGATGCCTGGCACAGCGGCCTGAAGGCGCTGGTGGCGATGGCGGCGGTGCGGCCCCCGCCGTACGCCGACTTGGTGGCGCTGGCGCAGAAGGTGCGGGACCTGTACCCGGACTACATCTATGACGGAACGCCGTATGGCACCCTGGCCGACGCCTACGCGGGCGAGGGCAACAATGCCGAGGCGGCGGCGGCGCTGAGCGCGTATGAGCACCGCGGCGGGCACGATCCCGCGCGGCTGAAGCAGTTGGCGGGCCTGGAGGTCAAGCTCGGCCAGCCGGAGCAGGCGGCGGCGACGCTGGACCGGATCAACTACATCTACCCGAATGACGCCGATCTGCACCGCCAACTGGGCGAGCTGTGGATCGCGACGAAGCACTACGACGGCGCGGTGCGGGAATTCCAGGCCGCGCTGGATCTGCACCCGCTGGACCAGGCGGGGGCGGAGTACCATCTGGCGGAGGCGTACTTCGACGCCGGCCAGCTCGATCCCGCCCAGGATCACGTGATTGCCGCGCTGGTGGCGGCGCACGACTACCGCCCGGCGCAGGATTTGCTGGTCAAGATCATGGATGCGAAAAAGGCTCATCAACCCTAGAGAACCCCATGGCCACCCAACTCGAACCCGCACTTGAATCCGCCGATCTGCAGCAGCGCATCGCCCGCTTCCATGCCGTCCGCGGCCAGATCCTGGCGCAGGTGCGGCAGGTGATCGTGGGCCAGGACGAAGCCCTCGAGCAGATCCTGATCGCGCTCTTCGTCGGCGGGCACTGCTTGATCACCGGCCTGCCGGGCACGGCCAAGACGCTGATGGTGCGCACCATCGCCGAGACGCTGGGGCTGGAGTTCCGGCGCATCCAGTTCACGCCGGACCTGATGCCGAGCGATATCACCGGCACCGACATCATCGAGGAGGACCCGACCACCGGCCGGCGGCGGTGGACGTTCGTGCCCGGGCCCATCTTCGGCAACGTGCTCTTGGCCGACGAGGTGAACCGCACGCCGCCCAAGACGCAGTCGGCCTTGCTGGAGGCGATGCAGGAGCGCTCGTGCACCGTCCGCGGGAACCATTACACGCTGCCGGCGCCGTTCTTCGTGCTGGCGACGCAGAACCCGATCGAGCTCGAGGGCACCTACCCGCTGCCCGAGGCGCAACTGGACCGCTTCTTGTTCAACACCGTGCTCGATTACCTGAGCGCGGAGGAAGAGGCGAAGGTGGTGGATTTGACCACCGCGACCCGGAACGTCAAGATCGCGGCCGTGACCGGCGCGGAAGAGATCGTCGGCTTCCAGCAACTGGTGCGCATGGTGCCCATCGCCGAGCCCCTGGCCCGGCTGGTGGTGAAGCTGGTGCGGGCGACGCGGCACAACAGCGGCATCGCGCCGGAGTTCGTGAAGAAGTACGTCAACTTCGGCGCCAGCGTGCGCGCGGCGCAGTTCATCGTGCTGGCCGCCAAGGCGCGGGCGCTGTCGCGGCAGCGCTACCACGTGGCCTACGAGGACATCCAGGCGCTGGCCACGCCGGTGCTGCGGCACCGCATCCTGCTGAATTTCCACGCCGAGAGCGAGCGCATCGACTCCGACGAGATCCTGCGCCGGCTGCTGGAGGCTTATGCCAGCGATTTCAAATGAGTCGTACCTCGACCCGGCGGTCCTGGGCGGGATCAGCGACCTGGAGCTGATCGCGCGCACGGTGGTGGACGGCTTCGTGGCCGGCCTGCACCGCTCGCCCGATTTCGGCTTCAGCCAGGAGTTCGCCGAGTACCGCGCCTATGCCCACGGCGACGATCTGCGGCACGTGGACTGGAACGTCTTCGCCCGCACCGAGCGCGCCTATTTGAAGCGGTACCGGGGCGAGACCAACAGCCAGCTGACCGTCCTGCTCGATGCCTCGCGCTCGATGGAGTTCGCCTCGCGCGCGCCATCGAAGATGGACTATGCCCGCTATCTGGCGGCATCGCTGCTGTACCTGGCGCTGCACAACCAGCGCGACGCGGCCGGGGTGATCGTCTTCGACGACGAGGTGCGCGATTTCGTGAGGCCCTCGACGCGGGCAGGGCAGCTGGCGCGGCTGCTGGGAGCGCTGGCGCGGGCCAAGCCGCAGGCGCGCACCGACTTCACCAAGCCGATGACCCATTTCCAGGAGTTCCTCCATCGGCGCGGGCTGGCGGTGCTGATTTCGGATTTCTATGCGCCGCCGGAGGAGATTGTCCGCACGGTCGAACCGCTGCGGTTCCACGGCAACGAGGTGGTGCTGTTCCATGTGCTCGATCCGGCGGAGATGAAGCCGGACCTCAAAGACGCCGCCCTGCTGGTGGACCTGGAGAGCGACCAGCGCTTCGAGGTCACGCCGGATTACGCCCGGCACGAGTACCGCGCCAAGCTCGACGCGCACTTGGCGGACTTGAGCACGCGGGCGCGGGCGGCGGGGCTCGACTATTTTCTGCTCACGACGGATCGGCCGCTGGACCGGGCGCTGCGCGAGTACCTCACCCTGCGGCATCACAGGAACTAGGCCATGGGACTGTTCGCGCCATTCTTCCTGCTGGGTGCGATCGCGCTGGCGGGGCCGCTGTATTTTCATTTGCTGCGGCGGCAAACGACCACGCCGCGGCCGTTCAGCTCGCTCATGTTCTTCGAGCCGCGCACGCAGGCTTCGATGCGGCACCGGCGGCTGCGCTATTGGCGGCTGCTGGCGCTCCGGCTGGCGCTGCTGGCGCTGCTGGCGCTGGCCTTTGCCAATCCTTATGTGCTGCGGCCGGCGGCGAGCGTGGCCAACCAGCGGCTGACGCTGCTGGTGGTGGACCGCTCCTTCAGCATGCGGGCGGGAAACCGGCTGGCGCAGGCGAAAGCGGCGGCGCTGGCGCGGCTGGCCGAGGTGACCGGCCGGGCGCAGGTGATGGCGCTGGGAGCGCGGCTCGAGGTGCTGACCCAGCCCAGCAGCGACCACGCCGCGCTGGCGGCGGCGATCAAGGGCATCGAGCCCGGCGATGAGCGCGCCGATTTCGCCACGCTGGCGCGGGGCATGCGGGCGCTGGGGACCGCCGCGCCGGTGGCATTGGAGCTGTTCAGCGATTTCAAGCAGAGCTCGATGCCGGCCAGCTTCAGCGATCTGCAGATGCCGGGGAACATCGCGCTGGCGATGCACCCCGTGGGCGAAGCGGGGGCGAATTGGACGATTGCCAGCGTGCAGGCGCCGGCGCGGGTGTGGGGCTCGCCCAAGGAGACCAAGCCCGCCCGGGTGGAGGCGGTGGTGGCCGGCTACAAGACGCCGGCGGCGACGCTGGCCATTTCGCTGCGGGTGAACGGGCAGGCGGTCGGCACGCAGCGGGTGACCGTTCCGGCCTCGGGCAGCGCGCGGGTGGTGTTCGATGCCTTGGCGCCGCCATATGGATGGTCGCGGGGCGAGGTGCGGATCGAGAACGCGCATGATGCGCTGCCCGCCGACGATGCAGCCGATTTCACCGTGCAGCGGGCCGATCCGGCCCGCGTGCTGTTGGTGCACTCGGCCGGGGATGCACGCTCGCCGCTCTATTTCAGCGCGGCGCTGGGCGCGAACACCGGCGATGCGGCCTACACGGTGGAGTCGGTGAGCGCGGCGGCGGCGGCGGAGCGGACGCTGGCAAATTATGCGTTCGTGGTGCTGTCGGATCTGCCCGCGATCCCGCCGGGGTTCGACGCCAACTTGGCGGCGTATCTGCGCGGCGGCGGCGGGGTGCTGGCGGCGGCCGGATCGGCGGCGGGCGGTGCCGGGATTTTGCCGGCGCTGCAGGGAAGCGAGAATTTGGCCTCGCGGCCGCTGACGGTCGGAACCTCGGACGGTTCGCATCCGGCCACCGCGCTGCTCGGCGATTGGCCGGGGATTCATTTCTACTTTGCGACCCGATTCGCCCCCGGCGATGCGCGGGTGGTGGCGCGGCTGGCGGACCAGACGCCGATCCTGATGGACCGGAAGGTCGGCGAAGGGCACGTGCTGATCTTTGCCAGCGGCTTCGACGACTTGACCAACGATTTCCCGGTGCACCCGGCGTTCGTGGCCTTTGTGCGCGAGTCGGCACGCTACTTGGCCGGCGAGGCGGCGGAGCGGTCCAGCTCGCGGCTGGTGGATGAATACCTGACCTTGCGCACCGCCAAGGAGGCCGGGGTGGGGGTCGAGGTGACCGATCCCAGCGGGAGGCGGCCGTTCACCCTGGCGCAAGCGGCTTCGGCGCAGACGCTGCAGATGAATCAAGCCGGGTTCTATCAACTGCGGCTGGCCAACGGCCGGCAGCAGGTCGTGGCGGCGAACCCGGATCGGCGGGAGTCGGATCTGACGCCGATTTCAAGCGAGGACTTGGCCCTTTGGCGCGGCGGCCCGCCCGGCGGGGATGCTCCGGCCGCCGCCGCGGGCGCGACGCCTGCCCCGAAAATTCCGGTGGATCTCTGGTGGTACGTTATGCTTCTGCTATTGGCGGCAGCGGTGGCCGAATCCATCATGGCCGCCAGGTATCTAAGCGTCCGCACCGATCTGGAAAGCCCGGCACCCGTTCCGCTCAAGGAGGTCGTATGAGCGCCCGCGAACAGCTTCATCATTACATCGTCGGCATCGAGCGGCGGCTGCGCTGGCTGGCGCGGCTGCGGGGAGCGGCGATCGTGGCCGCCACCGCCCTGATCGCGACCGTGGCGCTGGTGGCGATCGCGAACTATTTCGCGTTTTCAAGCGCGAGCCTGGCCGGCGCGCGGGTGGCGCTGCTGATCGCCCTGGCCGCAGCCGCGGTCGCGGGCCTGGGGTTCCCGCTGCGGAAGCTGACGGCGCGGCGCACGGTGGCCAAGATCGAAGCGGCGTTCCCGGAGTTCGGGCAGCGGCTGTTGACCTTCCACGACAAGCACGAGGCCAGCCCCTTCCTCGAGCTGCTGGCGGCGGACACGCTGCGGCACGCCGAAGCGGCGCCGGCGGAGCACCTGGCGCCCAACGCTTGGCTGTATACGGCGCTGGGCACGGGCGTTGCCAGTTGCGCGGTGCTGGTCTGGCTGGTGGCGGCCGGGCCGGGGTTCTGGGGCTACGGCGCCTCGCTGCTGTGGACGGGCCCACACCAATCGGCCGCTCCGCTGTACTCGCTGAAGGTGACGCCGGGGAACGCGGTCATCCGCCGCCATGGCGACCAATTGGTGACGGCGGTCCCGAGCGGGTGGACGTCGCCCGAGGTGCGACTCTATGCGCGGTATCCAAGTCCGAGCGGGGGCGCCGCGGGGTGGGAGGCAGCGGCGATGCAGGCGCAGCCGGGGCAGGCCGGGTATCACTATCTGTTTGCCGGATTGCCGAGCGACGTGGACTACTACGTGGCAGCCGGCGAGCTGCGCTCGCCGGTGTACCACCTCAAGGTGCGCGACCTGCCGGCGGTGAAGCAGATCTCGGCGACCTATCATTACCCGGCGTGGACCGGCATCAAGGACTCGACCGAGGCCCACGCCGGCGATCTGCGCGCGCCGGCGGGCACCCAGGCCCAGCTCGAGATCTCGACCGACCAGGCGCTGGCCAACGGCGAACTGGTGGTGGATGACCGCCAAGGCAGCAGCCAGACGATCGCCCTGACGCCGGATGGTCCGAACCGCTACCGCGGCACGATCGCCATGGCCAAGGACGGGGTGTACCACTTGGCCGCCCTGGTGCCGGGCGAGGCGGCGGCCGCGCGGCTGTCAGAGGACTTCTTCATTTCGGCCCCGCCGCCCACCCCGCCGCAGATCGCGCTGGTGCGGCCGCAGCGCGACTACCGCGCCAGCCCGATTGAAGAGGTCACGGTGGCGGCGCAGGCCAGCGATCCGTTCGGGCTCAAGTCGCTGGTGCTGCATTACTCGGTGAACGGCGAGCCGGAGAAGACGCTGCCCCTGACCCTGCCGGCAGGGGCCAAGAGCGCAAAAGGGGCGACGGTGCTTTCGCTCGAGGACTTCAAGGCGCAGCCAGGGGACGTGATCAGCCTGTACGCCTCGGCAAGCGACGGCAACAGCGACGCCGCCTTGGCGACGGCGCGCACAGACATGGAATTCATCCAGGCGGACCCGTTCGAGCGCGACTTCTCGCAATCCCAGCAGTCGGGCGGGGGCGGCGGAGGCGGCGGGCAGGGCAATGCCAGCGCGCAGATCACCGAGCGCGAGAAGGAGATCATCGCCGGCACCTTCCGCCAGCAGAACGACCACAGCGGCAATGCGCAATTGGCCAGCGACACCGCCAAGCTGCTCTCGGAGTCGCAAGCGACCCTGCATGACCAGGCGATGTCGCTGTCGGGGCGCATGGAGTCGCGCGAGCTGACCGACGAGAACCAGGCGTTCAGCGATTTCCAGAAGGACATGATCGCCGCCGCCGCGGCCATGCAGCCGGCAGCGCAGAGCCTGGGAACGCAGAAGTGGACCGCGGCCATTCCGAACGAGGAGAAGGCGTTGCGGGCGCTGCTCAAGGCCGAGGCGACGTTCCGGCAGATCCAAATCGCATTTGGCGCCCGCGGCGGGGGCGGCGGAGGCGGGGGCAGCAGCGCCGCGCGCGACCTGGCCAGCCTGTTTGATCTCGAGCTCGATACCCAGAAGAACCAGTACGAGACCCAGCAGACGGCGTCGAGCCAGGAACAGCAGGCGCAATCCATTGACGACACCCTGAAAAAGCTCGACGAGCTGGCGCGGCGGCAGCAGGATTTGGCGCAGCCCCAGAACACCCAGCAGACCGCCGAGCAGCGCTGGCAGCAGGAGATGCTGCGGCGGGAGGCGGAGCAGTTGCAGCAGCAGTTGCAGCAGTTGGCGCAGAATAGCGGCAGCAGCAGCCAAGGCAGCCAGAGCAGCAGCAGCAACGGCAGCAACAGCCAGAGCGCGAGCAATCGCGCGGGCGGGCAGAGCGGACAGAGCGGCCAAAGCAGCAACGGCAGCCAAAGCAGCCAGGGCAGCAGCAGCAGCCAGGGTTCGGCTCAGCGGGCCGCGCAGCAGGCCCTGGACCGTGTGCGGCAGGCGCAGCAGCAGATGCAGCGGGCGGCAGGCGAGGCGGGCAGCCCGCGGCAGCAAGCCGCGGATGCGGCCCAGGCGGCTGAGAACTTGCGCTTGGCGCGGCAGGCGCTGGCCGGCTTGCAGCAGCAAGACGCCGACCAGCGCCTGGCCGGCATGGCCAGGGAGGCCGATCAACTCGCGCAGCAGCAGAAGCAGCAGGCCGACCAGGTGCGGCAAATGATCGCCAGCCACGCCAACCCGGACCAGCGCACGGTGGACAACCTGGTGCAGGGGCGCCAGCAGATCAGCGATCAGCTGGACCAACTGCAGACCGAGATGCGCAATGCCGCGCGCGACCTGAACGGCACCCAGCCCGGAGCCAGCGACCAGTTGCGCAGCGCGCTGCAGGGCCTCGATGGCAACGACCTGACCACGCGGGTGCAGCGCAGCGCGGATTGGCTGCGGCAAGGCAACTTCAGCGATCAGAGCGAGACGTCAATGACCCACGACCTGCAGCAGTTGAGCCAGCAACTGCGGCAGTCGCAGCAGGCGCTGAGCGGCACGCCGGGGCAGGCGAACAACGCCGCGATTGCCAGCGCGATGGACCAGATCGAACGCCTGCGGCGGCAGATCGCGGGCGGGGAGGCGAACCTGCGCGGGCAGGCGGGCGCGCCGAGCTCGGCGAACCGGCAAGGTGCGAACGGGCAGCAGTTCCAGCCGGGGCAGTTGAGCCGCAGCGGTCAGCCCGGTCCGCAGGGCGGTCAGCAGTCGGCCCAGAACGGCGGCAGCGGACAAGCGGGCCGCGCGGGCGGGAACGGCGCCAACGGTCCCGTCGGCAGCCGTGTTGCCGGGCAGAACGGCGGGGTTCGCAACGGCTACCGCGACGGGCCGGTGGGGAACCAAGTGGCGGCGGGCGGCGACCGCAACCGCAACTACGGCAATGGCGGCTACGACTTCGGCAACACCCGCATCGTCGGGCAGGCAGTCGCGCCCGTGCAGGGACCGAACCCGGCGGACGCGCAGCGGGCAATACAACAGGACCTCGATGCGTTGAACCATATCCAGCAATCGCTGCCCAAGGATGCTGAGACCCAGCGCGCCATCCAGGACCTCATCGCGCAGACCCGCAACCTCGATCCCAGCCGTTTCCCCGGCAACCCGCAGATGGTGGCCGAGATGCACCAGGAGTTGTTGCACTCCATGGACACGCTGGAGCTGAGCCTGCGCCAGCAGCTCGACCGCTCGCAGGGCGGCCAGATCCGGGGGCAGCAGCCGCAGCCGGCGCCGACGGGGTACGACGACGCGGTGGCGGCATACTTCAAGCGGCTCTCGGCGGCCGGCGGCGGGCATTGAGCGGCGAAGCCGGGCCGGGCCGATGGCTCGCCGCGGCAATGAGCTAGGATCCGTCGCCTCGACCGGCTCCGGAGGCGAGGGGAGGCCGACCAGCGCAAGGCCCGGGGCGAAGCCCCGCAAGAGGTGGCCGTGCCACCGCCAGCAGCAGGTGGCCCCAGCGGCGGCCCTGGCGGGCGAAGCGCTCGCCGGCATGGTCGAGGGCGCGGCCGAGCGCGCCCATGCGCGGCAATAGCCGATAGCAGTGCGGCCAGAGGTGAATCACCCCGCAGAGCTCGGCCACGTCGAATCCCGCCGACCGCAGGTCGCATGCGAGCTCGCTCGCCGTGTAGCAGTGGTAAAAGATGCCGGTTTCGTGCCTCCCCTCGCGCTGCTCGCCGCGGCGCTGCCACGGCAGGCTGAAATTGTAGGCGGTGAGCAGAAGCTGCCCGCCCGGGCGCAGCAGCGCGCGGAAGGCGGCCAGCAAGGCCTGCCGCGCGGCCGCCTCGGGAATGTGCTCGATGACCTGGGTGCAGACGACCACGTCGAAGCTGGCGGGCGCCAGCGGCAAGCGGTGGACATCGGCTTGCACCAGCGCCGTCACGCCCGCACGGGCCCTTAGCGTGCACAGGCGCGCATGGGCGAAATCGAGGGCGGTTACGTGCGCTCCGCGCCGCGCCAGCGCCTCGGAGATCCGTCCGATGCCGCAGCCGGCATCGAGCATGCGCAGGCCGGCGCGCGCGCGCGCGCGCCGCACCACCGCCTCGAGCTCGACCTGGCGTTCGTGCCGGACGCGCGCATTGGGGGCGAAGTCCAGCTCGCGTTCGCGAAACTCGCGTTCAAAGCGCTGCAGTTCCGTCGGCGACGGGACGGCCATCTGCTAGCGCAGCAGCCCGCGCAGCACCGCGCCCGCCAGCCGTCCCCCGACCAGCCCCAGCACCGCTGCTGCCGCCATCGCCGCCTCCGGGTGACCCTTGATCTGCTCCCGCGGCGCCAGCCCATGCATTTCGCGCCGAACCTTGGAGCGCAGCCGCGCGGCGGTGGCCACCGCCGCCCCCCGCTCTTCGAGCAGCCTTCGGTTCAGCTCCGGCAACGATTGCGTGGACATTCCTGCCTCGATCCTTGCCTTTATCGTCTCCGCCAGCCCAGCACCAAGCCCAGCAGGAAACCGCCCCCCGCCGCCAGCACCAGCAGTTGCGCCAAGTTCTTGCGCCGACCCTCGGGCGTGCGGGCCGCGTGCAGCAGCTCGCTGATGCGCTCGCTCTCGGCCCGCGCACGCCGCAGCGCCAAGTCGGCGTAGTGCGCCACCTGCTCGGACCAGTGCCCGCCGCGCGGCGGCATGGGAATGGGTTCTTGGGTCACCGCACTGGCTGGGATGCCCTTGCGCCTTGGCCACGTTGCGCGTGGTACCGTCTTGCCGACGCAAACGCGTACAGAATCCCTGACACCAGCACGAAAAACGGGATGGCGAAGTAGCCGAAGACCACGATGCCATGCACCACCGCTCCCGGCGCCCAAGCCTCGAGCAGCGAGAAGCCCACCATCGCCAACTCCGCTGTGGTGGAGGCCTTCCCCCACCAAATCGGCCGAAAGTCGTGGAAGCCGGTGGCGGTGTACAACACCAGCGCCGAGGTCAAGATGCAGCCGTCGCGCACAAACACCAGGATGGTCAGCGCCCACGGCAGCTCGCCCACCACCGCCAGCGCAATGAACAGCCCCGCCACCAGGATCTTGTCCGCCATGGGGTCGAGATAGCTGCCCAGCGTCGAGCTCTGGCGCAGCCGCCGCGCCAGCCAGCCGTCAAAGCCGTCGCTCACCCCCGCGCCGACGAACACCAGCAGCGCCAGGCCGAAACGGCGGTACGCCACCGCGGCCAGAATCACCGGCACCGCGATCAGGCGCAGCTCGGTCAAGACGTTGGCAGGATAGTGCCACGTCGCCAAGGTCGGCCGAAAACCCGAGGTTGCCACGGCCTCAATTATGGCTTGGGCGCGGGCGGGGACGGAGGCGGGGCCGCGGCGGCGACCGATTTCGGCTGCAGCTTCTGCAGCTCGCCCATGTAGCGCGTCCGCAATGCCGTGAAGGCGGCCATGAACGCGGGCGCCACCGGCTCGGCCGGCGGCAGCTTCTTGCGCAGCGTCTCGAAGTTCTCAAACTCGCCGTTGTGCTCGATGCGGAAGTCGAGGTGCGGCCCGGTCGCCAGCCCGGTCATGCCCACCAGGCCGATGCGCTGCCCCTGTGCCACGCGCTGGCCGACCCGAACCAGAATCCGCGAAAGATGCAGGTACAGCGTCTGATAGCCGCCGCTATGGCGAATCTGCACCATGTTGCCGTCGCCGCCGTAGCGGCCGGCGCGGGTCACGACGCCGCTGCCAATGGTTTGCACCGGCGTGCCGGTGGGCGCGGCGTAATCCACGCCCAGATGGGCGCGGTAGGTCTTCAGGATGGGATGGAAGCGGCTGCGGCTGAAGCCGCTCGACACGCGCGCGGCGAACTTCAGCGGCGAACGCAGGAACTCGCGCTTCATGGGCTTGCCGTCGGGCTTGTAGTAGGCCAGGAAGCCGAGGTCGTCGTGGAACCGCAAGGCGTCATAGGCTTGGCCTGCGTTGACGTATTCGGCCGCCACCACCTGCCCATAGCCCGCAAACTGGCCTTGCAAGTACTTCTTCTCGATCAAGACGCGGAACACGTCGCCCGCCTGCGTGTCGGTGTAGAAGTCCAGATCCCAACCGAAGATGTTGGCCAAGTCCAAGGCCAGCTCGTCGGTTTCGCCGCTCGTTTCCACCGCCTGGAACAGCGAAGACTGCACCGTTCCGCTGACCCCGGCCAGCCGGGTCTCGTACGGGATGGTTTGAATGTCCGCCGCCCAATTGGGCGAGGTCGAGCCCGCGGCGGGCGCGCGCAGCCACAGCCGGCGGTTCGGATCGATCTGGTAGCTAAGCGCGGTGGGCGCGCCGGCCGGATTGCGTTCCAGGCGCAGCAGGTGACCGGCTTGGATATGGCCCAAGTTGTAGACCGGGCGGGCGTCCTGGATGAGCTGGTTGGCCAGCGCCGGGTCCAGATGGAAGGGGGCCAGCGCGGCGACGAAGGTGCTGCCTTCGGGGATGGCCGTCTGCTCGGGCTTGGGCGGCGCCGGGGCGGGTGCGGGTGGGGCGGCGGAAGCGGTGGCTGGTTTGGCGGCGGCCTGTTGGTGGCAACCGGTGGCGCTCAGCGCCAGCGCGATCAGCAGCGGCCCGATGACCACGCGACCGCGGTTCAAGGTCAGCATCCGCCTTCGATTGTAACGGCGGCAGCGTAGGCCGCGTCCCACGATTTCGACGTGCCTATTTAGGCACGCAGGCGAACGGAGATGCCGTGCACCAACAGGCGCAATGCCAAGAATCCCGCGCCCATCGTCGCGCCCGCCGCGACCAGCGTGACCCCAACCTCGAGAACCCGATCCATTACCAGTGCCATCTCAACCCCCTCCATGCAACTGCGGGGCCAAAGCGCGTGCCAGCTCTGCGGGGGTGCAAAACCTTCTGCGGATCAACCTCCGGCATCCGCACCATCGGCGCCGGCGGGCCGCGGCTTGAGGGAAATCTGGGGCGAATCCGCTATAATGGGCTCTGATTTTGGATTCCTGCCGCTTCCACCCCCCGGCGTGAGCACCGTTTTTTCATGAGCTTAACCCTGCATCGAGGGCGAAAGTCTTTCGCCCCAGCCGCCCTTTTGTGCTTGGCCCTAGGGCTCCTCCTGGCCGCTGCCGCCTGCGACACCTACTACATCCCGCCGCCGCCGGTCACCATCTTCATTAACAATTTCACACCCAACTTGGTGATCTCGAGCCTCGACAGCAACGGCAACACCGTCGCCTCGACCCTCCAGCTCCAGGCCGCGGTCTCGAACTCGCCCGATACCGCCATCATCTACTTCGTGGGCCAGAACGGGAATTATGTCCAGGGCGGCAACGCCACTTTGGGGTTCGTCAGCGGCACCGGCGTCTACACCGCGCCCCTGGCCGTCCCCAACCCCAACACCGTGACCATCAAGGCCGAAGCCCATGTGGACCCGACCCAGACTTCGACCACCACGGTCACCCTGCTCAACCCCACCGCCACCGGCACCGCGGTCACCCCCAATGTCGTCACCCAGGGGCTGAGCTACACCTTCGACGTCACCGGCAGCAACTTCGCCAATGGCGCGACCGTGCAGTTGAGCGGAGCGCAGTCGGGCCCGGTGCAGTTCATCAGCAGCACCGAGCTCAAGGTCACGGCCAAGATCCAGTCGGCGGGCATGCTGGCGCTCAACGTCATCAACCCCTTCCCGTTCGGCCCGCCCAACGCGCTTTCGATCCACAGCCAGCCCAGCACGCCGGCCACGTCGAGCGCCCTGGCCACCGCCTTCGGCCGGGCCGGCACCGACGCCAGCGGCAACCCGGTCATCGCCGCCAAGGCCTATATACCCATGCCCGACAGCTTGGCGGTCGTCAACCTCGACGCCAACCAGCAGTTCACCTCGGTCGCCCTGCCCAACGGCTACGTGCCGGCGATGGTGGCGGCGAACCCCGCCCAGCATCAAGTCGTCGTCGCCAGCACCTCGAGCAACACGCTGCAGCTCGTGGACACCGACCGCGACCTCGTCGTGCAATCCTGGACGGCGCCGGTCACCGGCACCGCCACGGTGGATGGCATGACCTGCGGCATCTGCGCGCTGTTGGTGGACAGCGCCCGCAATCTCGCCGTCCTCGACACCGCCAGCGGCTACTTCACCCTGGATCTCAGCAACGGCACGGCCAGCAGCCCGATTGCCTCGCCGGCCTCGACCAATTTCGCCTACGATCCGGTCACGCAGCGCATTTACGCGCCGTTTTCCAGCGGCAGCAGCAACGGCGTGAACGTGCTCGATCTGGTCGCCGGCACGGTGTCCGCGGCCCAGCCGGGCGGCGGCAACCTCTTCGGCACCGGCACCGGCACCAGCACGTTCGATCCCTCGACCGAGCTGCTCACCGTGGGCGACAAGATCTCGGGCACCTTCCTCAGCCTGAACTTCAACAACGCCCAAGCCGCCGCCGGCGCGGTGCAGGTCGCCGCGACGCCGTTCACCATCACCAGCGGCTGCGCCGGCGCCTGGAAGGGCATGGACCTCGACTTCACCGGCCACCTGGGCTGGTTCGCCAACCTCGGCACCTGCATCGCCGCCGCCTCGATGCCGCGCAGCGCCCCCAACGGCGCCCCCGGGCCGCCGACGAATATCCGCTGGGCGCAAGTGCCGCCGCCGCCCGACGGCGTGGCCTGGACCAACACGCCGCTCGGTCAGCCCTCGACCCTGGCGGTCGCGACCGCCAGCAACGGCCGCGCCTACGGCCTCGCACTGCGCGCCGACGGCGCCATGCTCATGAAGGTGGACTTGGCGCTCTTGCAGCAAGCCAACGCCGTCACCGGCGGCGCCGACGTCAACCAAGTGGACCCGCTCAACGCCACCGTCAACGGCACCCAAACCTCCGCTCTGGTCTTCATCGCGCTGCGCTAGCAGCGTGCTAGCATGGGGCAAGGAGGGGGCTGCATGCCTACCCTGACCATCCGCAACGTGCCTGCGGGCGTCGTGGCGCGAATCAAGAAGTCCGCCGCCGCGCGTGAGGTTTCCATGGAGCAGGAAGTTCGCTCCCTGCTCGACATTTGTTATCGAGATCGCGAGGCCCTCCGGCGCGCGGTTCGAGCGTCGGTCGCCCGCCAGCATCGGCCGGTGACCGCGGCCGAGGTCGCCGCCGGCAAGGCATTCGGAAGACCATAGCCCAACGTGGTCGCCGTCGCTGACACCAACGTGGCGGTCTATTTTCTCTTGGGGACTCCCGGCTTTGCCGAGGAAGCAGAGGCGTTTTGGGTTGCCGTCAAGCACGCCCACGCGCCCTCGCATTGGGAGGCCGAGTGCGCCAACGTGATATGGCTGAGCTGCCGGCAGCGGACGCTGGATCCCGACCGTGCCATCGAAAAATTGGTCTTGGCGCAGCGCCTGCCCATTCGGCGGTGCCCGATCCGAACGCTTTGGCGCGGCGCAGTGGAACGATCCTTGGCCACCGGCGTTGCCGTGTACGACACCTTGTTCGTCGAGCTCGCCGCGCAGCGCGGCTGTCCGCTGGCCACCTTCGACCAGCAAGTCCTGCACGCCTTTCCCGCCCTCGCTTGCCGCCCCCGTGACTTGGTCTAGCCGCGCGCAAGCCAAATCACCAAGTTGCCGCGCGTCGCCGACGCGGCGGGCGAATCAAGAAATCAGCCGCCGCCCGTGCCGGGAACATGCGGGTGGCGCTCGAAGGCGTCAGCGTCACCTTCGACGCGCTGGGCCGGGCGTAGAGGCCGGCGGGCAGCAGTCGACCTTGGTGCGGGTGGACACCCCGCTGCCCGGCGGAGGCGAGGCGGCCTGCGAAAGCGGCGGCCACCGCTAAGAGCTAATCGCTTTTCTCACCCCAGCCGGATCGGTGATTTGGCCATGGCGTAGAACGCCGCCGCGACCAAGAGCACCAGCGCGATGGCGACCGTGTTCCAGACGCGGACTTGAGTCTCGGTCAGCGGCGGATCGTCGCCCACGACCATGCCCAGCAGGAAGCCCGAGACCAGGCCACCGATGTGGGCAGCATTGTCCACGCCGGGAAGCATGAAGGCGAGCACCAGCCCGTAAATTGCCCAGCGCACCGCCACGCCGCGGAGCTGCTGCCCGGCGGAAGTATGGCTGCGGCGCACGCCGTAGGCGATCATCACGCCCAGAATGCCGAAGATCGCGCCCGAGGCGCCGAGGCTGGGCGCAGCTCCCCACCAGCTCGAGACCATGTAGCCGACGATTCCGGTTGCGATGTAAAAGAACCAGTACTTCGCCCCGCCGTAGAGCGATTCCACCAACTGCCCGATGTCGTACAGCGCCCACATGTTGAAGCCGATGTGGAGCAGGCCGCCGTGCAAGAAGCAGGCCGTGATCCAACGCCAGTACTGGTGCAGGCCGCGGAGGATGGGCAGCGGCAGGCTCTCGCCCAGCCGGAACGTCGCCGCCTGGCTCGGGCTGCCCCACAGATTCGCCAGGATCGATGTGCCGCTGACCGAGTACTCAAGCACGAACATCAGCGCGTTCGCCAAGATCAGAATCGCGGTGACCGAAATGCTTCCGCCCGGCACTGCGCGCTTGGCCGCCTTGCCGACCGGTCCGGTCCCGAACACCTTCAGCCGCTGCCCGCAATAGGGGCAGTTGGCTTTGCCGCGCGGCACCAGCGCCCGGCACGACGGGCACATCTTCTGCTCGGCGGAGAGCGACTGCTCCGTCTGGCGGGCGCTCGACTTCCACGCCTCCCAGCGGTTGCGCAGGCGATTCAGCTTGAACTGCCACTTAGGCGGAAGCGGCATCGCGGATGCTTATTCCACCCGCTCGATCTTCACCGCATTCAAAACGACCGCCGTCTTCGGCCGGTCGCGCGAGTCGCGCGGGGTGTTCGAGATCTTCTCGACCACATCGTAGCCCGCGACCACCTGGCCGAACACCGAGTGCTTGCGGTCGAGCCACGAGGTCGGCGCGACGGTCACAAAAAACTGCGAGCCGTTCGTCCCCGGTCCGGCATTGGCCATCGAGAGCATTCCCGCCTTCGAGTGGTCGAGCGAGGCGTGGAATTCGTCGGCAAATTTGTATCCCGGCCCGCCGGTTCCCGTGCCTAGCGGGTCGCCGCCCTGGATCATGAACTCCGGAATCACGCGGTGGAACACCAGCCCATCGTAGAATCGCCGCTTCGTCTTCGCGCCCGATTTCGGGTCGGTGAACTCCTTGGTGCCTTCGGCCAAGCCTACGAAGTTGGCCACCGTATTGGGGGCCTCCTTGTCGAAAAGGCGGGCGGTGAAATCACCCAGCGAGGTCGAAAAATGGGCGTAAAGTCCGGGTGCGGAAGGGGTTGGCATGGGTCCGAAGTCCTAATGGTAGTCTAGCAAACAGCACTGACATGGCCATTCGGAACGTCGTCATCCTGGGCTCAGGCTGCGCTGGGCTCACTGCTGCCATCTACACCGCGCGCGCCGGGCTCGAGCCGTTGGTGATCGAAGGCCGCGAATCGGGCGGGCAGTTGAGCCTGACCACGCTGGTCGAGAACTTCCCCGGCTTCCCGGCGGGCATTCAAGGCCCGCAGTTGATCGAGAACATGCGCGAACAGGCGGCCAGCTTCGGCGCCACCTTCGTTGGCGGCGATGTGATCGAGGCCAAGTTGGGCCAGGCGCCCTTCGAACTCGTGCTCGAAGACACGGCCGAGCCGTTCACCACCCGCTCGCTCATCATCGCTTCCGGGGCGCGCGCACGCTGGCTCGACGTGCCCAGCGAGCAGGCCTTGATCGGCCACGGCGTCTCAAGCTGCGCCACCTGCGACGGCTTCTTCTTCCGCGACAAGGACATCATCGTGGTCGGCGGCGGCGACTCGGCCATGGAAGAGGCGCTGTTCCTCACCCGCTTCGCCTCGAGCGTGACCATCGTGCACCGCCGCGAGGAGTTCCGCGCCTCGAAGATCATGCTCGACCGCGCCCGCGAGCACGCCAAAATTCGTTGGATCACCAGCGCCCGCATCAGCGAAGTGCTCGACGTCGCCAAGAAGGAAGTCACCGGCGTGCGGCTCGAATCCACCAACGGCTCGCGCCCGCCTTGGGAGCTTCCGATCTCGGCCGTGTTCCTGGGCATCGGCCACGTGCCCAACACCAAGCCCTTCGGCGCGCAGCTTGCCACCGACGCCGACGGTTATCTAATCACGCATGACCACGTCTTGACCCAGGTGCCCGGCGTCTTCGCCTGCGGCGACGTGCAGGACCGCCGCTACCGCCAAGCCATCACCGCCGCCGGAACCGGCTGCATGGCCGCCATCGAAGCCGAAAAATTCCTCGCCCACCACTGAGCGCCGGCCACTCGCCGCGGCTTATTGCCCGCTGTCTTTCCGCTTCGGTCGCCGATTCGCGGCCAAGATCTTCTTCCTCAGGCGCAGCGACTTCGGCGTGACCTCGAGGAACTCGTCGTCGGCGATGAATTCGAGCGCCTGCTCGAGCGTGGGCGCGTGGTGCGGGACCAGGCGGATGGCCTCGTCGGCGACCGAGGCGCGCATGTTGGTCAGCTTCTTCTCTTTGGTGGCATTGACGTCCATGTCGCCCTCGCGGGCGTTCTCGCCGATGATCATGCCCTCGTAGACCTCGACCCCGGGGCCGAGGAACAGCACCCCGCGCTCTTGAATGTTGTTGAGCGCGTAGGTCGTGGTCGCCCCCGTGCGGTCGCAGACCAGCGAGCCGGTGGGCCGCGCCGGCAGCTCGCCCGAATACGGCACCCAGCCGGCAAAGATCGAATGGATCAAGGCGGTGCCGCGGGTGTCGGTCATGAGCGCGCCGCGCAGCCCGATCAGCCCGCGCGCCGGAATCTTGAACTCCATGCGCACGCGCCCCGAGCCGTGGTTGATCATCTGCATCATCTCGCCCTTGCGCTGGCCCAGTTTTTCGATGACCACGCCCACGAACGCTTCCGGGCAATCCACCACCACTTGCTCGAGCGGCTCCATGCGCCTGCCGCCTTCGTCCTTGATGACGATCTCGGGCTTGCCCACCATCAGCTCGTAGCCTTCGCGCCGCATGGTTTCGATCAGGATGGCCAGTTGCAGCTCGCCCCGTCCCAGCACCCGGAACGAATCCGTGGTGGCGTTGTCCGGGTCGAATTCAACCCGTATGGATACATTCGTCAACAGCTCCTTCTGCAGCCGCTCGCGCAGATGCCGCGAGGTGACGAACTCGCCCTCGCGCCCCGCGAAAGGCGAGGAGTTGACGGTGAAGATCATGGCCAGCGTGGGTTCGTCAATCAGCACCGGCGGCCGCGGCGCCGGGCGCTCGGCGTCGGTCACGGTCTCGCCGATCTGGATGCCCTCCACCCCGGCCAGCGCCACGATGTCGCCGGCCTCGACCGTCTCGGCCTCCTCGCGCTTCAGGCCGCGGAAGGTGAAGAGCTTGGTGATCTTGGTCTTGACCAGGCTGCCGTCAAGCTTGGCGATGGCCACTTCCTCGCCCAGCCGCGCCCGCCCCTCGAACACCCGCCCGATGGCGATGCGGCCGAGGTAGTCGCTGTAGTCGAGGTTCAGGACTTGGAGCTGCAGCGGCGCGGCGGCATCGCCGCTGGGCGGCGGAATGGCCGAAACGATGGTCTCGAACAGCGGCTCCAGGCTTTCGCCGGCCTGCTCGATGCTGCGCGAGGCGGTGCCGGTCTTGGCGTTGGTGTACAGCACCGGGAACTCGAGCTGCTCTTCGGCGGCATCGAGGTCAATGAACAAGTCGTAGATCTCGTTCAGAACTTCGGCCGGCCGCGCGTCCTGGCGGTCAATCTTGTTGAGCACCACCACCGGCGCCAGCTTCTTGCGCAGCGCCTTCTGCAGCACGTAGCGGGTCTGGGGCAGCGGGCCTTCGCTGGCATCCACCAGCAGCACCACGCCGTCCACCATGTTCAGGGCGCGCTCGACCTCGCCGCCGAAGTCGCTGTGGCCGGGCGTGTCCACGATGTTGATCTTGGTCTCGCGGTAGTCGAGCGCGGTGTTCTTGGCCAGGATGGTGATGCCGCGCTCGCGCTCGAGCTGGTTCGAGTCCATGACCCGCTCGGCCACCACTTGGTTCGAGCGGAATAGCCCGCTCTGGCGGAGCATCGCGTCCACCAGGGTGGTCTTGCCGTGGTCTACGTGGGCAATGATGGCAATGTTGCGGATCGAGGGCAGAACCGCTAGTTTACCAAACCGTCCCCAAATGGTCGCATTTCCGTCACAAACCGGACACGTTGCGTCCCTCGGCTCTTCATCTCACTCCAGGTTCGCGCGCTTGTCTCCAGCGATAGCGTGCCCTGCGTGGCCTTGGCGTTTCAGCTCGCGGAAGCTCGCAACCTGCTGATCCGTCACGCTTTAAAGTCTCCATGAGACATTCCGACCCGCACCCCCTCCCCGGTGAACGGTGAACGATCAACGGTGAACGGCGGCGAAGCCGCCCCACCTACCAGCCGGCAGCGGCGGCGGCGCGGCGGTGGTGCCAGCGGGCGCGGCGGACCTGCCGCGTCCAGGCGCGGGGGGTGGCGTGGTAGCGCGGGCTGACCGAGATGCGTTGCAGACGGAAGGGCGAATCCGTCGGCGCGACCAGACCGCCGTGGCACGACAGGCAGCAGCGGTAGCCGGCCGCCTGGACCGCTTGCCGGGCGACGAAGTCGCAGTCGCCCGGTCCGCCGAACGGATAGGCGAAGTCGCGCACCGGCTCGCCCAACTCGGCTTCAAGCCGCCAGCGCGACTCCTCGAGTTCCCGTTTCAATTCCACACCGCGCACTTGGCTGAGGCGGGCGTGGCTCGCGGTGTGCGAGCCAATGCCGAAACCGGCGCGATGCAACGCGCGCACCTGCTCCCAGTTCATCAGCCGTGGCGCGACCGGCAGCGCATCCCAGGGGAAACGATTTTCAGCGCCGATGGCGGCGGTGGCGATGAAGAAGGTTGCGCTCAAGCCGAGCTTATCCAGAATGGGGGCGGCCACTTCCGCATTGTCGGCATAGCCGTCATCGAACGTGATGGTCAGGCATGGATGCGCTGCCGGGTCCTGGCGGGCCAGGCGGGCCAGCAAGCAATCCAGGTTGAGGATTTCGCAGTGGTCGCGCCAGTAGCGGCACAGGGCTGCAAAGGCGGGGGCGGGGAAGCTGAGTTCGTCGCCGGGCGCGGCCGTCGGCGGCACACGATGGAAGGCGACAATGGCATAGGGCACGCTGCGCATGGTCATCTGGCTGGGCCGCGCCGGGCGCGGACGCGGGCGCGCAGGCGCAGGAACGCATTGCCGGTCCAACTGCAGGCGGCGAGAGCGTTGAAGTTGAGGCGGCGCTCGGTCGTCCAGCGCGATTTGTAGCGCTCGTCGCCGCGCAGGAACTCGAAGCGGCGGAGCCCGCGCCGGATGCAGTCCTCGATCACCGCGCTCAGCAGCACCGTGCCCGGGCTGACTTCCGCCATGGCGGGATCGAAGCCGCTCTGGAAGTAGAGGAAGCGATGCTCGACCTGGAACCCGTACAGCGCCGCCAGCACCGCCGCCGGGGTGCGCAGCAGGTACACCCGGACTTGGCCGCTGGCGCCCAGCTTGGCCGCCGCGGCGCTGTGGAAGGCGCGCAGCCGGGCGGACTCGAAGATGCCGCGATCCTGCTTCTGCAGCCGGCGCTGGTTGTGCAGGCGAAACAGATGCTCGAGAGCCGCCGCGATCGCCGAGGGCGATTGCGCGCACTCGATCGTGGCTTGCGGCAGGCGGCGCAGCAGCACGCGGCGGCGGCGGCGCACTTCCGCCCGGAAATTCGGGCTGTGATCGGCCAGCAAGGCCTCGAAGCTCGAGGGCAGCGGCAGGTTGGGCAGCCATTCCGCCGCTTCCACCTGCAGGCTGCGCAACCCCACCTCGGCCGCCGCCAGCGCCAGGCGCAAATGCGCGTCCGGACGCAAGCCTTCGAGCCGGATGAGGTCGCAGCGGGCGCGGGCCAGCGCCGCGGCCAGCAGGCGCGTGGCCGTGCCCTCGGGCGCGGCCGGATGCAGCAGGCAGTCGAGGTCGTCGCCGCCGGCCGCCTGCGCCAGGAACTCCAACTGCATCAGCCCCCGGCGGCGCACCCGCTGCAGCGGCAGCAGGCCGGCCAAGCGTCCGTCGGCGAAGGCCTCGCCCACGATCAACGGCTGGCACCGCCCCGTGGCCGCCCAGGCGCTCACCCATTCCCAGCTGAGGAACGGGTTCTGCCCCCCCGCGACGCGCTGCAACTGCTTCCACCCACGCTCCCAGCCGGCCAGCGCCGTGGGCGCAGCCAGCGCCATGCGCGGCCCCGCGCCGTCGAGCACCAGGCGGCGAGCCGCATCCGTTTCCGTGGATGGCGAGGCGCGATTCAAACCAAGCGCCTTCCTGCCGCCGGCACGGTCTCGGCAAAGCCGGAGGCGGCGACCATGGCCGGGGCTGCCGGCGGCCCGCTGCCGAGCACCGCGGCGGGCAGCGGGGCTTGCAGTTGCCGCCAGCCCTGCAGCTTGCGCGCCACGGCGGCAAGCAGCTGCGGATACCGCAGACCCAGCCAGGCCGCGTACACGGCGGCTCCGAACAGCGAGACCATGGCCAACTCGGGCCGCGGCGGAGCGCGATGTCCCAGCGCCAGGGCCGCGGCCACCGCCACCGCCATCACCGCGGTGCATTCGAGCGCCGGCGCGAAGCAGCGCCACAAGGCGAGGGGCGCGATCTCCAGGTAGCGCCCAATCAGATAGACATGCAAGGCGGTGATCGCCAACCGCGTGGCCACCTCGCCCCAGGCCACGCCCACGATGCCGCCCCAATGCGCGCCCAGGATCAAGCTCGGCGGCAACAGCAGCCACCAGGCCACGGTCGCGCGCGTCAAGACGTCCGGCCGCCCGATGGCCTTGTATCCGTCGCCGAAATGATGGGAGATGCAGCGCAGCCCGGCGTACACCGCCAGCACCCGAAGCACGTCAATCGCCGGGCCCCAGCGCCAGCCGTAAATGCCGTAGATGATCTCGCGCGCCAGCAGCGCCATGCCGGCCGCCACCGGCATGATGATCAGGGCGGTGTAGCGGGCGGTGTCGAGCAACGTCTCGCGCAACTGGGCGCGGTCGCTCTGCAGGCGGCTGAAGGCCGGAAACACCACCCGGGTGACGACGTTCAGCAGGCTGAGCACCAGCACCTCGGGAATGCGGAAGGCGAGCGTGTAGAAGCCCAGCGCGACGTCGTTGATCATGCGCCCGATGGTGAGGGCATCGAAGTTGCTCAGCAGCACGCTCGAGCTGTCCAGCAGATAGATGTGCTTGGCGTAGGCCGCCATGCGCCTCCCCACGGCGCAGTCGAAGCGCCAGGCCGGGCGCCAAGGCTCGATGCGCCACAGCAGTCCCGCCGCCACCGCGCTGCCCAGCACCTGCCCCCAGATCAGGCTCCAGGCCCCCAGCCCCGCCAGCGCCAGCACGATCGCCGCCGCGCCCTTCACCGCCGCCTGCCCGACGTCGGGAACGAGCTTGGCGCGGAAGGCCAGCCGCCGCCGCAGCAGCGTGTCGTGGGTGTTGCCGAGCGCGGTCAGCACCAGGCTGGCCAGCAAGACGCGCAGCATGGGCGCCAGCGCCGCCTCGTGGAAAAAGGCCGCCAGCCGCGGCGCCAGCGGCCAGGCCAGCGCCGACTCGATGAGCGCGGCGGCCACGGTCAGGAAGAAGCAGTAGTTGGCCGCGCCCTCGACCGCCCGCTCCTCGAAGATGAGCGCGCTTGTGAGCCCCAGCGTGCCCAGGATTTCGAGCACCATCAGCGTGCTGGTCGCCAGCGCCACTTCGCCGAAGGCGCGCGGCGCCAGGATCCGCGCCAGCACCACCACCGAGCCGAACACCAGCACCTTGCCCAGCGCGAAGGCGCTCGATGCCCAGAACAGCCCGTGCAGGATGTGGCCGTTCGACATGCCCGGCATGTTGCCCGGCGGCGCGGCGGTGAAGCCGGCGGCGCGGACGGGCTTGGCCCACAGCAGCGGCTGGCTGCGGCGCGCGTACCGCCACCAGCCGCCGAGCGAGGCCGCCATGGCCAGGCAGAAGAAGTACGGCGCCTCGGCGCCGCGCAGCCGCAGCCCCAGGCCGCGCGCCAGCGCCACCGCCAACACTTCGCCATACACCGCCGCCTGCGACCACGCCAAGAGCTTCGCCATGCCGGCCGCCGCCGGCGCGGCCAGCAGCGCGCCCCCGGTGGCGAGCGCAAGGCCGAGCAGCAGCGCCGACACCGGCCGCAGCAGTTGGTGGAACCCCACCTGCGCGGCCCGCCCCCAGCCCAGCTCGCGCCAGCGTCCGCGCAGCCCGGCCAGCGCGCCCCAGCGCCCCACCGCCATGCGCCGCCGCCGCTCCCACTCCGCCGCCGCATTGGGCGCCGCCGTCTCGTGCGAGCGCGCGCCCGGCGCCGCGATCACGCGCAGGCCCGCCAGCAGCACGCGCAGCACCGGCAACAGGTCGTCGCCCGCCAGCCGGTCCAGCGGCAGCGGAGCGTAAAGCTCGCGCCGCAGCGCCAGCACTTCGCCGTAGGCCGACACCGCCGAGCCGGCGCGCGATTCCTGCAGCGTCAGCCAGCCTTCATACCGCCAGTACACGCCTTCGCCGCCGCCCATGCCCTGGCCGCGCTCGACCAGCTTGCGCCCCACCACCGCGCCCACGCTGGCGTCGGCGAACGGCGCCGCCAGCTCGCGCGCCGTCTCCGTCTCGAAGTGGTTGTTGGCGTCGGTGAACACCAGCACCTCGCCGCGCGCGGCCGCGGCCGCGCGGTTCAGCGCCGCCGCCTTGCCCCCGCGCTCGGCCGCGCTCAGCAGCCGCACCGGGAACCGTCCGCCGGCGTCGGCCAGCCGCCCCACCCGCGCCGCGGTGTCGTCGGTCGAGCCATCCTCGGCGACCAGGATCTCCATCCGTCCGGCCGGGTAGCGCAGCCATTGCAGGTTCTCGATCCGGGCCTCGATGTGCGCGGCTTCGTTGTGCGCCGACACGATCACGCTCAGCCGCGGCCATTGCTCCTCGCTCGCCCCCGGCGGCGTCCTTGCCACCGCCCGCGGGCGCCAGCGCGCCAAGGCCGCCATCACCAGCGGATACCCCAGCCACACCATGGCCAGCAGCGCCGCGCAGGCTTCGAACAACACCGCGTCCAGATACCAAGCCACCGAGCTCACGCCGCCACCTCCCGCCGCGCCCCTCCGCCCCACCCCGCCAGCAGTTGGGTGATGCTGGCCGCGAGCGAGAATTCCGCCTCGATCCGCGCCCGGCCCGCCTCCCCCATGCGCGCCCGCAGGTCCGCGTCGCGCAAGCGCATGAGCCCATCGGCCAGGGCGGCGGCGTCGCCCGGCCGCACCAGCCACCCCTCGACGCCGTCGCGCACCAGCTCGGGTATGCCCGACAGCCGGCTCGCCACCACCGGGAGCTCGGCCGCCATGGCCTCCATCAAGGCCACCGGTATCCCCTCCATCTGCCCGCTGCCCGCCATGCGCACGCTCGGCAGCGCGAACACGTCGGCGCGCTCCAGCTCCGCCGCCACTTCCTCTTCGGTGGCGGCGCCGGCGAGTTGCACCCAATCCTCCAAGCCCAGGCGGGCGATCTGCCCGCGCAGCGTGGCCTCGAGCCGCCCGCCGCCCACGATCCGGCATGCAAAGCCCACCCCGCGACGCCGCAACCGGTCGCAGGCTTCGATCAAGTAGCGGTGGCCCTTGTAGGCCTGCAACGAGCCCACGCTGACGATCCGCAATTCGCGCCCCGCGCGCCGCCGCCCGCGCCGGCCGGGCGGCATCTCGACGCCGCAATGCACGACCCGGATGGGTGTCGCTGCGCCCTGCGGCCGCGCCGCCTCGAGCCGGTCCCAGTTGTAGGCGCTGATGGCCACCACCGCGCTCGCGCCAGCGATCTTCTGGCCCAGCATGGCGTGGTGGCAGAACAGATCGTGCGCATGCACGGTGAAGCTGTAGCGGATGCCGGTCAGCCGCCCCACCACCCAGGCCACCAGCGCCGGGTGGGTGGCATAGTGGGCGTGCATCTGATCGATCTGATCGCGCTGCGCCTGGCGCGCGATGGCCGCCGCTTTGCCCCAATAGGCCAGCGCCCCCAGCTCGAGATTGAAGTCTCCGCGGTTGTGCCACAACGCCTGCGCCCAGGTGGCCAGATAGCGCAGCGGACGCCGCCGCAGCCAGTAGGCGTGGCTGCCGGCTTCCAGCCACCGCGCGCGCCACACCCGCGCCCGCAGCCCCTGCGCGCGCGGGTGCGACTTTCGGCCCGGATTGGCCGCCGGGCGGAGCGGATAGACCGCGATCTGCTGCCCCTGCCGCTCGAGTTCCCACATTTCGCGCAGGATGAAGGTCTCGCTTAGCAGCGGGTAGCGTGACAGTACATAGCCCAGCTTCATTCAGAGAGAGCAGGGCGACGCCCCGCTCCGAACTCTGATGCCCCCGCCTGCACCTGCGGCGAAGCCGCGCGCGCCGACTTTGGGCCAAGAACCGCGCGCTTTCCCGTCATGGAAAACGCGCGCGCGGCCACGGGCGAGCGTGACTGGCGCGGGACCCCGCGGGGCTTCGCCCCGCGACCCGCTTTACGCTCGGCAGAGCGTGCTCGCTGCGACGCTCGCACCCCGGGACCCAGCCCTGCCGGGCCCGCGCCGCTTCGATCCCC
>Ga0134126_10000408_pt1 | contig 55578 bp, 44 predicted proteins | sample KB31752_FD_96881 | JGI IMG/M metagenome (GOLD analysis project Ga0134126, IMG submission 96881) | Terrestrial soil microbial communities with excess Nitrogen fertilizer from Kellogg Biological Station, Michigan, USA - KB3-175-2 | ecosystem: Environmental > Terrestrial > Soil > Unclassified ...
CGCCGTTTACGGTGCCGTCGAATTGATAGCCTTGCGCCGTATATTTGCAAGACATGCGAACGTAGAAGTTATAGGGTGGGGAAACCGGCATTCCCGTGTCTGACAGAAATGCCTGGGTGTAGAAGTTTGTCCTGTAACTGTCCGTCGTGCCATCCTGCCGGGACAAGGTGGGGGCATCGAGGTCGTAGACCTGCCCAGCGGGGGTGCTGGCTTGTGGGTCGGTATCCTCAACCTGAGATGTATCGTCTGATCCAGCCGGTACACCACCGACGTACTGTCCATTGACGTATAGGCTCTGGTTAGCGATCGTGCGAGATAGACCGATATTGCCGACAAAATCTGGGGGATCGACTGCCCCGATTGTTGCGTAGCCGATGGCACAACCGGGCGCTATACCGTGCGCGATTAGCGGTCCTAGGCTTTGGACGGCGGTATACACCGTGTAGTTTCCTTGGAGGCTGACGCTGCCCGTCAAGGGGCCAGAATAGTTTTGTGTAACAGTGACCATTGGGAACTGGTAGTCATCTTCGCAGTCGTAGACTGGGCCCATGTAGTTGCAATCCACGGTTTCTTCTTCGTTGAAGTTTACCTCAGTTCCCGGCGTGACATCGGCCTGTTGGCAATTCGTCAGTGAAACGTAGTTCGAAGTCGGTCCTTGCGACTGTTCCATAGGTACGCCGTTCAGCCGGGTGTAAACCGCGTACGTATGAGCAGCGCCCGCCGGGGCGTACTGCGGAAAGACCTGTCCTTCAACGGTTGCGTCGGCGTAGAAGGTGAAGCCACCAGCGCCGTTGCTGTACCAGCCGTAGTCGTCATAACTATCGGCCGTATACATATTGTCCTGCGCCGAGGCCCGCGGCACCACGTAGAGAAGCAGAAGAAACAGAAGCAACGAGAACCGGCTCTTCATATAGATTCTCTCCTTTTCGGTACGCTCAACAGCCACATTTTCCAAGCCGCAGCAGACTTAATTCATTTTCATCGCGGGCATGGGGATGCGTTTCATGTGTCGCTTTTCCCCTTGGATAAATGCCCGGAACCGTTTCCACCCGTTCGCGGACAAGCTCATGTGAAGGTCTTGAATCGTGTCCTGCGCAATCGAGTCGCGTTGGGCTATGGCTGCATCGTCAACCGGAGCCGTCTTGTATTGCTGAAGGAAAAAGGCGTAGCGCTTCTGAAAGTTCGAAGCCGCCACTTGAACAACTACGCGGTCGAAGTCCGAGAGCCCGATGCGGCTCAGCTTTGCGTCGTATCGCCGGTTTTCGTCGAGTGTTGGGCTCGGAGACAGCATGAGCTGAACAAAAAAGAGGCGGTATGCCATCAGATCCGGGATCTGCTCCGGGTGATCTTTCCCATCAATCGTGCCAGGCGGATACGCTCTGACAATCTTCGTGTGCGGAGGTTTCGTGGCAACCTGTTGCGGAAGCGCGCTGGAACATGTGAATAGGCATGCAAGCAGGAATGGCAGGGCCTTACCCATTTGGCTCTCTCCTTTCGCTTCGTTCTCGGGCCGAGGTCCGTAACGGTCGAACGATTACGGTGATGTAATTAAATTCGGAATCTCATACATCAGGGTGTAAAAAATTCAACCGATAATGTCGAGAAAAAATGATCTCCGTTCAGGGGCGGGCGAGGAGGGAAGAGAGGTAGGCGGTCATCAGGGGATTGGTCCAATCCTGGGGGCCGATGATTTTGCGTTCGAGGGTGCCCGCGCGATTGATGATGTAGGTTTCGGGGAACATGCGGGTGCCGTAGGTGAGCGCGACTTTGCCGGAGGCGTCGAAATAGGTGGGGAAGGCGATTTTGTAGTCCTTGAGGAATTTGGCGTAGCTGGCGGGATCGTCCTGAACGCCGGCGTTGACGCCGAGAACGACACCGCCCTTCGGGGCGAGCCATGCTTCGAGGGAATTGAGCGAGGGGGTTTCCTCGATGCAGGGCTGGCACCAGGTGGCCCAGAAATTGAGGACGACGACGCGGCCGCGGAGGTCGGAAAGATGGGCGGGCTTGCCGTCGAGGGTGAGGGCGAAGTTCTTTTCAGGCGTGCCGCTGAGGCTGGGGCCACCCTGGCGATATTGCGGGCGAATAAAGAGATAGATGAGGCCTGCGATGAAGGCGACGACTACGATGGTCTTTAGATGTCGTTTCAAGCGTTTATCACTCCGACTGACACTATAAACTATAATGAAAGCCCGTGGGATTTTGGGGCTGGGCGGCGCGGCATGGGGCTCGCGGGAGCGCTCGCTTCTTGCATCAGGGCAAGCAGGACGGGGCTGCGCCCCTACCGCTGACAATAGCGAGCGGGCGGGGCGTGTGCCGGGCAATACGGCAAAACCAAGAGGGAAGCTTCGCTGGGCCCGCCACGGCGGGCAAGCTCAGCATGACGAGCACCGGCGGGGATGACAGGGCTCGAGTGCGAAATGGTTTCGGCGATTATTCCGGCGCGAAATGAGGAGGCGTCCATTGCGCGGGCGGTGGAGTCCGTGGCGGCGCAGGCGGAGGTGGGCGAGGTGATCGTGGTGGATGACTGGTCGACCGATCGCACGGCGGCGATATTGGAGGAACTCAGCGCGCGGGTGCCGAAGCTGCGCGTGGTAGCGGCGGAGCCGCTGCCGCCGGGGTGGACGGGAAAGAACCATGCCGTCGCGATTGGGGCGCGGGAGGCTGAAGGGGAATGGCTGCTCTTTACGGATGCGGATACCGATCACGGGCTTGGGTCGGCGCGAAGGGCGCTGAACGACGCGGTGGAACATGATGCGGTGATGGTGTCGTACTCGCCGGAGCAGGAGCTGGGATCGTTCTGGGAAAGGGCGCTGATTCCGTTTGTGTACTGCCGGCTGGGGGCGCGATTTTCATTTGCGCGGGTGAACGATCCGGCGAAGCCGGACGCGGCGGCGAATGGGCAATTTCTGCTGGTGCTGGCGGACGCGTATGCGGCGGTGGGCGGACACGGCGGCGTGGCGGGGCAGGTGCTCGAGGACGTGGCGCTGGCGCGGCGCCTGAAGCAGGCGGGGCATCGGATTTATTTCACGGCGCCGGTGGGGCTGGTGCGGACGCGGATGTACCGGTCGTTCGGGGCGATGTGGGAGGGATGGACGAAGAATCTTTATCCGCTGATGGGAGGGAGCGCGCGTTCGATGCTGCTGGAATTGGCGGAGGTGGCGCCGTGGTTCGAGGCGCTGGCGCTGATTTCGATTGCGGTGTACGCGTCGCGGCGGCACGGGCCGTCTCTGTGGCTGGTGGTGCTGCTGGCGATCGCGGCGCTGGCGGGGCGAAGCGCGCGGTATGGTTCGGAGCTATACCGGAACCTTTTTCCGGTTTCACTGATCCAATACTATGTTCTCGCGGTGTGCATGTATACGGCGGCGCTGGTGGCGTCCTGGTGGCGAAATACGCATGGGACGGTGGTGTGGAAGGGGCGGGAGTATGCGACGGGCCGCCACGGCGGGCAGGGGTGAGGAAAGGATAGAGGCAGGAGGCAAGGAAGCACGGAAGCAAGGAAACAGCGAAGCTAGGAAGCGGGGAAGATGATACGGATTACGCGGAAGGCGGAATTTTCGGCGGCGCATTTTTATCACAATGACGCGTTCTCGGCCGAGGAGAACCGGCGAATCTTCGGGAAATGCAATAACCCGCATGGGCACGGGCATAACTACGTGGTGGAAGTGACGGTGGCGGGCGAGCCCGATGCCGAGACGGGCATGGTGCTCGATTTGAAAGAGCTCAAGGATATTTTGCAGCGCGAAGTGCTGGACCGCATGGATCACAAGCACCTGAATTACGAGGTGCCGGAACTGGCGGGAAAGGTTCCGACGTGCGAGAACATCGCGGCGGCGATATGGAATCTGCTGGAGGCGAAGATCACGCAGGGGAAGCTGGACCGCGTGCGGCTGTATGAGTCGCCGGATATTTTCGCGGAGTGCACGGCGTGAGGACCGTTTTGGGACGGCGATACCGGTTTGCGGCGTCGCACCGGCTGCACAATCCGAAGTTCAGCGCGGAAGAAAACCGGCGGCTCTATGGAAAGTGCAACAGCCCGCACGGACATGGGCACAATTACGTGGTGGAAGTGATGCTGGCGGGGCCGGTGGACCCGGCGACGGGGATGATCGCGAACCTGGGGGAGCTTGATCCGTTTGTGGAGCGCGAGGTGATCGAGGCGTTCGATCATAAGTACGTGAACGAAGAGGTTGCGGAGTTCAAGAATTGCGTGCCGACGACGGAGAACGTGTGCCGGGAAATTTACAGGCGGCTGAGGAAGTTCGCGGCGGCGCGGGTGGAGCGGGTGCGGATCGAGGAGACGAGCAAGAATAGTTTTGAGATTTGGGGCGAGGAGCAGATCGGTTTCGGGGCAGAAAAACGTGAGCGAGAGAAGGAGCCAAACGAAGATGAGCGAAGCCGGTGAATTGATTGTCCCCGAGACAACGGGCACGGGAAGCATCGCGGACCTGGTGCGGCGGATGCTGGTGCAGATTGGCGAGGATCCGAACCGCGAGGGATTGCGGAAGACACCGGAGCGGTTTGAAAAGGCGCTGCGTTTTCTGACCAGCGGATACAGGCAAGACCCGGAGGCGCTGCTGAACGGCGCGATGTTCAGCGTGTGCTACGACGAAATGGTGGTGGTGAAGGACATTGAGGTATACAGCCTGTGCGAACACCATCTGCTGCCCTTCTTCGGGAAGTGCCACGTGGCGTACCTGCCGGGGAAGAAGGTGGTGGGGCTGAGCAAGATCGCGCGGCTGGTGAACATGTACGCGCGGCGGCTGCAGATCCAGGAGCGGCTGACGAGCCAGATCGCGAAGGCGATTCAGGAAAAGCTGAGCCCGCAGGGCGTGGGCGTGATCATCGAGGCGCGGCATTTGTGCATGGTGATGCGGGGAGTGGAGAAGCAGAATTCGGCGGCGATGACGAGCGCGATGCTGGGGGCGTTCCGCGAAAATAAACAGACGCGGGATGAGTTTTTGTCATTGGTGACCGGGGGAAAGACTTAGCCGCAGGGGCGGAGGGTGCGATGGCGCGCATCGAAGGGGTGGATCCGAAGCGGACTTCGTTCCTGATGCGACTGGTATTCAAGAAGGTCCGCAAAACCGCGGGGCGGGACATGACGCCGCTGAAAATTTCAGCGCGGGTGCCGCGGGTTTTCTGGGCTGGGTCGCTGATGGAGTTGCTGCTGGGGCAAAAGGCGAAGGTGCCGCAGCGGCTGCGGGCGCTGGTGCTGCTGCGGACGGCTGAGCGCGTGGGGTGCCCGTTTTGAATTGACGCAAATTCTGCCGGCGGCAGAATGTACGGGTTGAGCGACGAGGAAGTGGCGGCGGTCCGCGAGGGACGCATGGAAGGCTTTGCGCCGCGCGAAGTGGCGCTGCTGCGCATGGCGGACGCGATGGCCGATACGCCCGCGAACGTGAGCGACGATCTCTACGCCGAATTGCGACGGCATTTTGGCGAAGAAGAGCTGATCGAGCTGGGGGCGGCGGCAGCGACGGAGAACTTTCGCGCGCGCAGCAATCGCCTGTTCGATGTGGGCAGCGACGGGCTGTATCGCCGGGGGATGACGTACAAGCAACGGGGCGGCGGGCGCGGCGACGCACCGGCCTGATAAAGTCTTCATGGCGGCACGCCGCTTTCCGCGGCTGCAACGAACCCGCGGGGCAAGTGACGGGCGGGGAAACTTCGTGTACAATGCCGGAACTTTGCGGCGGGTTCGCGCGGCATTTTTAGAAAGCGCGGCATCCCCCGCCACCGGTGGGAGGAGCACGATGATTCGCAATACTCTGATGGCGGCGCTGGCGGTCGCCCTATTCGCATTGCCAGGACAGGCCCAGCAGAAGGCGAATTTTGCAGGCACCTGGAAGTTGAATCCCGCGAAAAGCGATTTTGGGCCGATTCCGGTCCCGGATAGCCGAACAGACGTGATCTCCCAAACCGACGCGGCGATCACTGAAGCGGTGGACTCGACCGGCGAGCAGGGCGAGGAAAAATATACGCTGACGCTGACTCCGGACGGGCAGGAGAAGACGATTGCGGCGGATTCACCGGCGTCGCACATCGGGATGCTGACGCTGCAGAAGATTTCGAGCGCGTGGCAGGCGGGTGGGCTCGCGGTGACCGAAAACGCGCAGTATGACCAGAACGACGTGCTGATCAAGAGCAATTACACGCTTTCGGCGGACGGCAACACGCTGACGATCGCGTCGCATGCCACGTCTTCGATGGGCGATGTGGATTTCGCGTATGTGTTTGAGAAGCAGGGCGCGGCTATGGCGAGCACGGCCAGTGCGCCGGCAGCGCCTGCCGCTGGACCGGCTGGCGCTGCCGCTACGGCGGGGCCGCATCCGAATCTATCGGGCACATGGAAGTTGAACAACGCGAAGAGCGATTTCGGGCAAATGCCGCCGCCGGATAGCCGAATCGAGACGATTGAGGACAACGAGCCCGCGGTGAAGATTGATACGGCGCTCACTGGCGGGCAGATGGGCGAGATGAAGTTCACGACGAACGTGACGACCGATGGGAAGGAATCTACGTCCACAATCATGGGCAATGAGGCGAAGAGCACGGCGCACTGGGAGGGCAATTCGCTGGTGGTGACCACCGCGATGCAGTTCCAGGACAACTCGATCCAGATTAAGAATACGTACGCGCTGAGCCCGGACGGCAAAACCCTGAACCTTACGACGGAATTCGGCGGCCCGAACGGCGCGATGCAGCAGAAGATGGTGTTTGACAAGCAGCCGTGAAGATCCCGCGCCGGGCGGCGAAGGATTGCCGGGTCGCGGCCGGGCGAATCCACATTTTCAATCGGTTCGAGCACATTTTTTGAATTTGACGATGGATGGAGGCGCGCGATACGCTAACGCGCTGCTCCGGCTACGCTGCGGGGTGATTCCACATCGAGGAGACTTGAGGATTCATGGCAAACGAACTGCGTAATTTTCTGGCGCTTTCGTACGACGAACTCGAGCAAATGAACCTGAAGGCCAAGGAGCAGCGCCGGAACCGGGTGGCCATCCACAAGATCCAGGAAGATCGCCTGAAGTATCTGACGGACGAAAAGCGGATTAAGGCGGTGACCGTGCTGTTCAGCGACCTGGAAGGCCGGCTGCACATGCTCGATTACGACAAGAAATTCCTGATCAAGAGTTGGGACAACCTGACGTTTGATGGCTCCTCGATCCGCGGATTCACGGCACAGCGGGAAAGCGATCTGCGGCTGGCGATGGATTGGAGCGCGTTCTATTGGGCGCCGGCGGACGTGTTCGGGTCGGGGAAGGTGCTGGTGTTCGGGCACGTGATTGATAAGGACGGCTCGCTCTACCGCGCGGATATTCGCGGCGTGCTGAAGGGGTATGCGGACGAGCTGCACAAGAAGGAAGGCTACACGTTGAACGCGGCGAACGAGATTGAAGGATTTCTTTTCAACGGCTCGGATGCGGAGCGGCGTTACCACGAGACGGCGAAATTCGAATACGTGAACACCGGCGGGTATTACCATTCGCTGCCGGGCGATCCGCTGCGGACTTTTATTGATACGACCGCGGAAGTGCAGCGCTCGATGGGATTTCAGAACGAGAAGGACCATCCGGAAGTGGCGCCTTCGCAATTCGAGATCAATTATGGGTACGGGGAAGTGGTGGCCGCCGCCGATCAGATTCAACTGTATAAGCTGATCTGCCGGCAGGTGGCGACAAAAATGGGGCTGACGGCGTGCTTTTTGCCGAAGCCAGTGGTGGGTGTGAACGGCAGCGGGATGCACACGAACGTCTCGATCAGCAAGGGCGGCAAGAATCTCTTCTGGGATGCGAAGGGCGAGGAAAAGCTGAGCAAGCTGGGCTGGGGCTTCGTGGACCGGATACTGACGCACGGGAACGATATTTGCCTGCTGCTGAATGCGAGCGTGAACGCGTATCGGCGGCTCGATCCGCATTTCGAGGCGCCGAATCAATTGAAGGCGTCGGCGGTGGATCGCGGCTCGATGGTGCGCATCCCGATCGGGAACGAGAAGAGCATGCGCGTGGAGGTTCGCTCGGTGGCGCCGGACGCGAATCCGTACATGGTGATGTATTCGGTGTTCAAGACCGGCATTGACGGCGATACGGCGAAGATCAAGAACCTGCGGCAGGCGGAGCGTTATCTGCCGGACAATATTTATACGGCGATCGAGAATTTTCGCGCGGCGGACTGGACCACGAAGCTGCTGGGCGAGGACGTGAAGGGGCGCTATTCCGACCTGAAGCAAGCGTCCGCGGATCGCTGCTCTCGACTGCTTGGCACGTTTGTGAAGGCCCCCGAAGTGCAGTATCACCACGAAGTCTACAATCAGTTCCTGTGGAATCTGTTTTAGCCGCAGCACGAATTTGCCGGGGGCGCCCCGGAATTTGCCGCGGCGCTCGATGCCGCGCGCCGCGCAAAACGGACCCGCACCACGCAAAATGAAGCCGCTCTGAACCCGCATGTCTGAACCCGAGAATTCCCCTCGCGGCGGCGCGGCCGTATTCCGCTTCGCTTCCTTCCGGCACTACGAGATGGCACGGCTGCTGATCGTGCTTTCGACCGAAATGCAATCGGTGGCGGTGGGATGGCAGCTCTACGACATCACGAAGCGGCCGATGTCACTGGGATTCGCGGGACTCGCGCAATTTCTGCCGCTGATCCTGCTATTTCTGGTTTCCGGGCACGTGGCGGACCGCATGGACCGCAAGCGGATGCTGATGGTGTGCTACGCGGCGTTTGCGGTGTGCTCGGGGCTGCTCTTCGTGCTTGGGGCGCGAGGGATTCGAACGGCGGGGCCGATATACGCGGTGCTGGTGCTGGTGGGCGTGGTTCGCGCATTCAATGGGCCCGCGGTGCGGGCACTGCTGCCGCACGTGGCGCCGGGCGAGTACTTCGCGAGCGCGGTGGCGTGGAATGCGACCGTGTTTCAGGCCGCGACGATTCTGGGGCCGGCGCTGGGAGGATTGATCTACGCGTTTGCTCGCGGGCCGGCGGCGGTGTATGCGACCGCGATGTGCGGCGGGTGCGCGGCGGCGGCGATCGTGGCGGGAATCAGCGTGCGGGAAAGGGTGCGGGAGACGCAGCCGGCGACTTGGCAGACGGTGATGGCGGGGCTGCGGTTCATTCATCGCGAGAAGCTGATTCTGGGCTCGATATCGCTCGATCTTTTCGCGGTGCTGCTGGGCGGGGCGGTGGCGCTGCTGCCGGTCTACGCGCGCGAAATTCTGAAGACCGGGCCATGGGGACTGGGGTTGCTGCGCAGCGCGCCGGGCTTGGGGGCGGCCGTGATGGCCGTGCTGCTGGCGTATCGTCCGCTGCGGCGGCGGGCGGGGGCGACGATGCTATGGTGCGTGGCGGCCTTTGGGGTGTTCACGATTGTGTTCGGGTTATCGCGGAACATCGCGGTGTCCATGGCGGCGCTGGTGCTGGTGGGCGCGGCGGACATGGTGAGCGTGGTGATTCGGGCGACGCTGGTGCAAGTGGGCACGCCGGATGCGATGCGCGGGCGCGTGAACGCGGTGGATATGATTTTTGTGGGCGCGTCGAACGAATTCGGGGAGTTCGAATCCGGAATCACGGCGCAATGGCTGGGGACCGTGCCGGCGGTAGTGCTGGGGGGAATCGGCGCGATTCTGGTTACCGCGCTGTGGGCGTGGAAATTTCCCGATTTGCGGCGCGCGGACCGGCTGGCGAACCTCGAGGATTGAAGCGCGGTTGCGTGCGGGAGCTAATCGTAATATTCGGCGCCGAGGTGCGTGATGAGTTCTTCACCGACCATCCAGCGGAGCGTGTTTTTGAGCTTCATCAACTGGATGAAGAGATCGTGCTCGGGATAAAGCTCCGGGGCGCACATCGGCGATTTGAAATAGAAGCTGAGCCATTCCTGAATGCCGCGCATTCCGGCGCGCTGCGCCAAATCGAGGAAGAGCACTAAATCGAGCGCGATGGGCGCGGCGAGAATCGAATCCTTGCAGAGGAAATCCACCTTGATCTGCATCGGATAGCCGAGCCAGCCGAAGATGTCAATGTTGTCCCAGCCTTCCTTATCATCGCCGCGCGGAGGGTAATAATTGATGCGGACCTTGTGGTAGAACTTGCCGTACAGATCGGGATAGAGCTTGGGCTGGAGGATGTATTCGAGTGCGCCGAGCTTCGATTCTTCCTTCGTTTTGAAGGAGCCGGGATCGTCGAGCACCTCGCCATCGCGATTGCCCAGGATGTTGGTGGAAAACCAGCCGTTCAGGCCCAACATTCGCGCCTTGAAGCCGGGCGAGAGGATGGTCTTCATCAGCGTCTGGCCGGTTTTGAAATCCTTGCCCGCAAGGGGAACCTTTTTCGCCTTGGCATATTCCTGCAGCGCGGGAACGTCCACGGTGAGGTTTGGGGCGCCATTGCCGAAGGGAACGCCTTCGCTGATGGCGGCGTAGGCATAAAGCATGGAGGGCGCGATGGCGGAATGATTCGCCTTCATCGCTTTTTCGAACGAGGCGAGATTTCTGTGCACGCTTTCCGGCTTCATGAAAATTTCAGTAGAGCCGCACCAGAGCATCACGACGCGGTCGAGCTTGTGGGTCTTTTTGAACGTGCGAATATCGTCGCGAATCTGCTGAGCGAGGTCGAATTTATTTTTGGCTTTTTTGACGTTGGTGCCGTGCAGATTTTTCACGTAGTTCTGGTCGAAGGCGGCTGTCATCGGCCGGATGCCTTTGAGGAACGTCTCAACCTTGAGGAGATCCTTGGCTTGCAGAACGCCGGCATTGGCGGCAGCCTGATACGCGTCGTCGGTGTAGACGTCCCAGCCGCCAAAAACGATATCGTTGAGCTTGGCGAGGCGAACGAAGTCCTTGATCTTCGGGGCGCGGCCTTCGGTGCGCTTGCCGAGGCGAATGGTTCCGAGCTGCGTGAGCGAGCCGACGGGCAGAGATTCCCCGCGTCGCACCAGCTCGACGCCCGCCATCAGCGTGGTGCTTACGGCCCCCATGCCGGGCGTGAGGACGCCCAATTTTCCCTTCGGCGAAGCAATATTCATCGGCCTGCGCATTCCGTTGTTTCCCCCTGGCATTTAGTACGAAGTAGCGAGGCGGCTCGCCCGCCGCGCGCCGGATGGAACTGACCGCATATCATCCGGCATCCGGCGGCGTTTTGCAATTCGAATCACGTTTTGGGAGCGGATGGTTTGAATTTTAACTCCACCTCCGCGGACAAACTCCGCCCCGGCGCGACACGTCAAGAAAATTCAAACTGGCCGACCATGGCGCTTTCATCGCGTTCCGAGAGGCGGTGGGGCAGCTTGAAATTGCAACGGTAAGAGAATTCAAGACAGATTACGCGCGAGCCGGCGGCGTCGACGAAAATGGGCTGGGTCAATAAAGCAGACGCGGATCGCGCTGGACTCAGCGTGAACCTTGGTTACTCAATCGAGACCGGCTCTCCCTTCAGGAATCCTTTCATCGGGAAAAACCGAAGGCTATACACGCAGAGAGAAAGAACGACGGCTCTTCGCAGGCTCCAGGCGACTTCTTAATCCGAACTATCGAGCGGCCAATTTCTGCGCCATTCCAGCGAGCAAGGCTTTGTCGCGGTCGCTCATGCGTGAGATCGCCACGGTGAGACGCGATACGAGGCTGGCGTCTTTCCGAGACAGCTTCGACGTTGCACGGGGAGGCAGATTCAGCATCTTCGGCTCTTCGCCTTCTCCGCCCTCATAAAATATTTGGTAGAGCGGGATCTCCATTGCCCTCGCCATCTTTTCGAGCGTCTCAAGGGCCGGAACCGTGTGGCCGTTCTCGACGCGCGAGATGTAGCAGCGAAGTAGCCCAGTGCGCCTTTCAATGTCGCCCTGGCTCATATTCTTCGAATCTCGAATCTGCTTCAGACGCTCACCTACGATCATTGGCGCCTCCTTTGATTATGGATTTTGCGCTACTTTTGCTGTCCTAGCGACCGTAATTAATGATTGACTCCGCGGCGCCATCGAGAGCCGTGTCACGCTTGCCGGACCCTAAACTTCGTTCTACGATCCCGGCGCACGAAAATCGCCCGAGGCGGCGAGGCGGCTTGAATCCCAACTGTCAAATCCAGGGCCGCGAAACGAACGAGAGAATTCAAAATGACCGATTACGTTGGAGCCAGCGGCGTTGACGAAAAGGGGCTGGGTCAGTAAAGTAGATGCGGGTCGCGCTCGCGGCCCGTGCCTGTTTCCCCTCCGCTGGGAGGTCGTACAATTGGCAGTACATCAGATTCTGGATCTGATTATCCTGGTTCGAGTCCAGGCCTCCCAGCCAATTTTTCCTTCACGGATATTTCCCGCGCGTTAGCTTCCGAGGGTTTTCAGTCTCTTTTTTGCGAACGGGACGGCGCAGGCGGCGGGCGGATTGTGGGCGGTGGCTGCCGCAGCCTTGCGGTAGAGTTCGAGGGCTTTATCCTTGTCGCCGAGTTTTTCGCAGGCCTGGGCCATGAGGCACTGAATAAAGGGATCGTTCTGATTGGCTTTCAGGAGATCGCCGAGCGCGGTTTTATAGTCGCTCGCGTAAAAGGCGACATACCCCGCGAGATACGGAAAGAATTGCTGTTGACTGGGATTGGCGCCCTTATCGAGAATGGCTTTCGCGTTTGCAACGTGCCGTTCCGCTTCTGCGTGATTGCCGCGACGTGCGGCGAGGCGGGCTTGCGCGTGTTCCCAGCGAAAATTCCACAGGTCCACGCGCGCGGGCTGGATGCCTGGTTCCTTAAGGCCGGCGTCGTGGCCGGTGCGATACCATTTGGCGGCTTCGTCCAGATCGCCGGAATCCATGCAGACGCGCCCGGCTTCGTCCGCAATTTCGCCCTGCTGATAGAAATTTTTCACGCTCGCGTAGTAATCGAATACTTGCTGTTCATATTGCGCTGCCTTGCGGCAATTGCCCTCGAAGGCGTAGGACATGGCCATGGCTCGCTGGGCGGCGGCCTTCTGCTCGGGCGCGGTTGAACTCTCGATGGCTTTCTGAAAATAGACGCGGGCTTGCGAGCCCTTGCCCATCAGGTCGAGGGCTGTGCCCGCGGCTTCGTTGGCGGGGACGGAATTCGGCGAGGCCTTGAGGGCGTCGCGATAGAGGGCGAGCGCTTCGTCCAGCTTTCCGGCGCGCATCAACTGCTGACCCTGGCGGATGAATTCGGGCTGCTGCCGGCGTTCCGTTGAGCCTTGCGCGCGGCAGGCATTTGCGATGCAGAGGATGAGCGAAAGGCCGAAGAGGGGGACGAGGGTGCGACGGACGCGATGCACTTTCATTGTAGCGATATTATCTCACGAAGCTGGGATCGGGGGGCGCGGGGAGTGGGTCAGTTTGAATTTTAACTTCTTGTGTCACGATCCAGAAAATTCAAACTGACCCACTAGGGAACCGGGGCGGCGCGCGTCACAGGGCGTCGAGAATGCGGGCGATTTCGGCGGGATCCGGCGGGGGCGTCGCGCCGGAGCAGGAAGCTACCCACGCGCCGGCGCGGTTCGCGGCGCGGTTCATCCGGGCTAGCGACGAGCCGCACACGAAATGGTGGGCGAGCGCTGCGGTGAAGGCGTCTCCTGCGCCGACCGCGTCGCGGACGCGGACGTGGAAGCCGGGATGCTCGTCGCGCGCACCTTCGGCGACCAGCAAGCTGCCGCGTTCGCCGCGCGTGATGCAGACGAGCTTAAGGCCGAACGCGCGGCGCAATTGCGTCGCGGATGCCTGCTGATCGCCGCGCGGCAAATCGAGCCAGTCTGCGACTAGGGTGAGTTCGGCGTCGTTGAGCTTTACCAGGTTGGCGTGGCGGAGGGATTCGAGAACGATTTCCCGGGACATGTGCGGCTCGCGCAGATTCGCATCGAAAATGCGGAGGGTATCCGCGGGGGCGGCGCGAAGAAACGCCTGGATGGTTTCGCGGGATTGCGGCGAGCGCTGCGCGAGGGTTCCGAAGCAGATTACGTCGGCTTGCGCGGCGAGTTCACTCCAGGCGGGCGTAAACTCGAGGAAATCCCAGGCTACGGGCGAAGCGATCTCGAAGCGCGGCTGGCCGGCCGAATCGAGGCGAATGGAAACCGTGCTCGTGGCGTGGGCGGGATCAGATTGAAGGCACGAGGTATCGAGGCCGAGATCGGCGAGCCGGTTGCGGAGGTGCTGGCCGAGGTTGTCCTTGCCGACGCGGCTGGCTATGACGCCGCGATTTCCGAGTAGCGAGGAGATGTAGGCAAAGTTGGCGGGCGCGCCGCCGATTTGGCGGCCCGCGGGGAGCACGTCCCAGAGCGCCTCGCCGATGCCCGCGATGAGCTTTGGTGGCGGCACGGAATGCAGGATTATATCCGCGCAGGGCCATTGAATACATCGCGGCGTTCGGCGACGCGCGGCTTGTGTGCGGCTCGGCCGGTCTGCTAGGGTGTTCGATTGGGGGAAGCCATGATTCGGAATCGCATACATGTACGCCGGGCCATCGTGCAGTTTATCGGGTTAGCGTTGTGCGCCGGGCTGCTGGCGTTTGCCTCGGCGCGGCAAACAAGCAAGCCAAATCGAGAGCTGCTGCTAAATCCAGATGCGCCGCAATGGAAGCGGCCGGCGCCGGATATGTTTCGGGTGCGTTTTGAGACGACGAAGGGGCCGATTGTGATCGAGGTGCACCGCGACTGGTCACCGAACGGCGCGGACCATTTTTACAATCTGGCGCGCTTCGGCTATTACGACGATATCCGCTTCTTCCGTGTGGAGAAGGGGCGCTGGGCGCAGTTTGGGATTAATGGCGATCCAGCGATTTCGGCGGTGTGGCGGAATCGGACGATACCGGACGATCCGCGGCGCGTGTCGAACACGCTCGGCACGATTGATTATGCGTTCGCGGTGCCGAATGGACGCACGACGCAGCTTTTCATCAATCTTCGCGATAATTCGGCGACGCACGACCCTGGAAACTTTGTTCCCTTCGGCAAAGTGATCGAAGGGATGAACGCGGCGCTCGAATTGAACGGCGAATACGGCGAGCGAGCGGGCAGCGGCATTCGGGCGGGGCATCAAGACCTGCTCTTCAACAAGGGAAACGCCTGGCTGGACGCAAATTTTCCACGGCTCGATAAACTGATCCGCGCGACCGTGCTTTCCGACCGGCCGGATTCGAACGGCTCCTGAGCCTGCCCCGAATCCTATTCCGAAATTACGCGAGCGACTTTTTTCAAGTCCGCGATGAAGCGGTGCATCTCCGCGTGGCGCGTTTCGTCGCCGGGGGCGCGCAGGATCGAGGAGGGATGGACCGTGGCCATCACGAACGGCGCGAGCGGGGATTTCACGAACTCGCCACGATGCTGCGTGACACGAAAGTCGCGGCCTAGCAGGGACTGCGCGGCTGTGGCTCCCAGGCAGACGATCACGCGAGGACGGACCGCGGCGATTTCCGCGTCGAGCCAGGGACGGCAGGCGGCGATCTCCGTGCTATTCGGTTTCTTGTGAATGCGGCGCTTGCCGCGCGGCTCCCATTTGAAGTGCTTCACGGCGTTGGTGACGTAGGTCTTCGCGCGATCAATTCCCGCCTCCTGCAGGGCTTTGCCGAGCAGCAGCCCGGCAGGGCCGGCGAATGGCCTGCCGTCCATATCTTCCTGATTTCCCGGCTGTTCGCCGATTAAAAGAATCGGGGCACGCGGCGCACCTTCGCCGAAGACGGTCTGCGTGGCGTGCTGCCATAAGTCACACCTTCGGCACCCGGCCGCGGATTCGCGCAGCTTGCGGAGATCGGCGGTGCGGGGTACCTCTTGGCCAAGGGGATTTGCGGCGGCCGCGCTGCGCCATGCTATTTGGATGCTGACGGAATCGAGAGAGGCTCGTTGCGGGGCGCTAAACACGGCGAGATACGACGTTAATGGTAGCGATACCGGGACTCGAACCCGGATTTCGGCCTTGAGAGGGCCGCGTCCTAACCTTTAGACGATATCGCCGCGGGCGAAAAAGGCACCTGCGGGATTTTCGCACGGCTGATAAGAGGAGGCAAGAACGGTTGGCGCGTGGGGTGGGGCGGTTTGAATTTTGAGTTCGAGGGCCGGGACCGCGAAGTCTCTGTGGCACGATCCGCCTACGCGGACAAAGCCGCTCCGGCGCGACGCGTCAGTGGCGCCAGGTGAGCCAGCCGAAGAGTGCGAGGCCGGCGAGGGTGCTGGCGGCTGCGCCGAGCCAATCGCGGTGCGTGGTGGCCCAAAGCTGGGCGCTGGAATTTTTCGCCCGGGAGGCGAAGGTGCCGCGGGTGCGATGGTGTTCGGCGACGGGTTCAAAGAGATTGTCGGGGCGATTGGGGGAGACGGGGTCCGGGGTCTGCTGGCTTTCGTAGCCGTTGGCGGCGAGATAGCGGTCCAAAAGGCCCGGCGCGAGCTTGTTCCCGACGATAGCCTTGATGGTTGAGTCCCCGACGCAGACCTCGCGGCGGGTGGCATGAGCGGCCCAGTAGATCGCCTCCGCGGCGATTTCCGGCTCGAAAATCGGCGGCACGGGCTGGGGATGGCGCGGAAGGCGGGTGCGGCACCATTCGAATTGCGGCGTATTCATGGCGGGCAACTGCACCATGGTGAGATGGACGCGGATGGCGTCGTGGAGCAGTTCGGAGCGGAGCGAATCGGTGAAGCCGCGGATCGCGTGCTTGGCGCCACAGTAAGGCGATTGGAGCGGGATCGCGCGATAGGCGAGCGCGGAACCGACCTGTACGATGCAGCCGCGATTGCGCGGCGCCATGCGCCGGAGCGCGGCCATGGTGCCGTAGACAGTTCCGAGATAGGTGACTTCGGTGGCGCGCTTGAATTCCTCGGGCGTGATCTGGGCGAGCGGGGCGAAGATTGTGGTCATTGCGTTATTGACCCAGATGTTGATGGGGCCGAACTCGAGCTCGACGGCGGATGCGGCGTCTTCGACCTTTTCGGGATCGGCGACGTCGGTGGGAAGGGCGATGGCGCGGCCGCCGAGGGATTCGACTGCGCCCAGGGTGGAAGCGAGGCCCTCCTCGCCCCGGGCGAGAAGGCCGATTTTCGCGCCGCGACGTGCAAAGGCGCAGGCGGTGGCCCGGCCGACCCCGGCGGTGGCGCCAGTGATTACGACGACTTCCGCGGCCGCATCGGGGGCAGGGGGCGCGGGATTTTGATCAGGGGCGGAAGGCGCATTCGTTTGGTGCATGAGAGAAATCCTCCAGGTCGAATTCGGAATCAGGCGGCATATTTTTTTGCCTCCGATTTTTTCAGGCTCAGGCCGAGGCCGGGGCGGGAAAAGTCCGGATGCAGATCGCCCGCGCGGGGCCGCAGGGCTCCATCGAACAGCAACTGCTCGATTCTGTGGTGGTCGTGGAAATACTCGACGTGCTGCACGCCGGGGATGGCGCAGCAAATATTCCCGTGCAGCGTGGGCGCCGTGTGCGCGGAAAGCGGAAGGCAATGCGCCTGGGCGAGCGCCGCGGCGCGCAGAAAGCCGGTGACGCCGCCGCAGCGGGTTGCGTCTGCCTGGAGAACGTCAACGGCTTCGGCTTCGAGCATGCGGCGGAAGTACGGGAGATCGTAGCCGTATTCGCCAGCCGCGATGCTCATGCCGGCGGGGGCGCGGTCGCGGAGAAGGCGCAGGCCCGGGAGATCGTCGGAGGACACGGGCTCCTCAAACCAGCGAACGTCATATTCGGCGAATGCGCCGGCCATTTGCAGGGCTTCCTTGCGCGTGTAGCCGCCATTCCCATCCACGAAAAGCCGCGTGTGCGGGCCGATGGCCTCGCGCGCGGCTTGGACGCGCTCCGGATCGCGCTGCGGGTCGCGGCCTACCTTCATTTTCACGAAGCGCAAGCCGTCGGCGGCCCAGCCGCCCAATTGCTGGCGCAACTCGGGGAGCGAGTACGAAGTGAAGCCGCCGCTGCCATAGGCGGGCACGCTCGCGGTGACTGGCCCGAGGAGCGTGGCGAGCGGTACGCCGAGCAGGCGCGCCTTCAGGTCCCACAATGCGGAATCCACGGCCGAGATGGCCATCGAGGCGATTCCCGGGCGGCCAAGGTTGCGGATGGAAGTGACCATCCGCTGCCAGATGCCGGCGACGCACATGGCGTCCGCTTGAAGAACGCACGGGCGAAGGTGCTGGTCAATCAGAGAGGCGGTCGCGAGATCGGCGTAGGTGTAACCGAGGCCGGTGCAGCCGGAGGCGGAGACTTCGACGATGACGATCGTGGTGCGGTGCCACTCGAGGGTGCCGTCCGATTCGGGGCGATCGGTGGGAATCTGAAACGCGGAAACGCGAAGGGCTCGGACGGGGGCTTCGGGATGAACGGAGTTTCGCTTGAACATGTGTCTGACCCGTGCGGGCACGGCCAATCGTGATCAACTGCTATTGATCGGCGGCGAAGGCGATGGTGGTGAGCACGGCGTTGGCATTCTGGCGAGAATCGAGCCGGGTGTGCTGCACGACGATCGGAACGTCGGATTCGATCACGCTCGAGTAGTCCTTGCCGCGCGGAACGATGGGGTCCCGCAGCTCATTGAATCGCAGATGCACGGTGCGTCGCGGCGGCAGGTTAATAAGGTACGGGCCTATGGGCTCGCGATCGGAGAAAAAGATCGTGATGCTCACGTGCGCTTCCTGGTCGGAGGCGTTGAGCATGCAAGCCGTCTCGTGACTGGTGAACTCGGGCTTGGGGCCGGTGCTCCATTCCGGGATGTAACCCTCCGCGATGGCCCAGCGGAGACGGCCGATTGGCATGGCCACTATGCAACCTCCTACGGCGAAACGAACCCACTTCAGAAGTAACTGACATTTTGCAGGACCGCCATACTGCGTTTCCTGTGCGCCGGTAGGGAAATCACATGAGTTACGCAAAAAACATTGGCGCGCGGACGAAACGGCAGCGCTGCTCGATGCGCCGTGCAGGAATGAAACAAGGAGCGCGCAAGACGCTTGCGCGGGTGTGCGGTAAACGCTCTAAATACGCAACTTGCACGGTACAGGAACTTTGAAAATTCCATAGGTGTTCCACGGTATTTGAGCGGCGTGCGCGGCATGGTTATCTATGCGCGTCTTAGGAATTTCATGAGAAGCATCCGGGCGAGGGATCAAGGAAGCATCGCAGCGGACTGTCGGCATAGAGAAATGAAGGGCATGGCCGGTTTCGGATGCGTCGCATGGGACTGACGGGGCGAAGCTGTGCACGGGACAGAACAAGCGAATCAACCGATTCCGAGCGTGGCACAAGCGATCGCAGCCGGCGCGGGAGCTTGGTTTGCGGTGCGCACTCTTTCGCGGCATGAGAAGAAAGTGGCGGCGCAACTGAGCGAGAACGGCATTCGCTATTTTCTTCCCATGGCAACCGGGAAACACAAATGGAGCGACCGCGAAAAGATGGTGTTGGCGCCGCTCTTTCCCGGATATGTGTTCGTGCGCATCGTGCCGACGGCGGAGGCACGGGTGGCGGTGCTGCGAAACAGCGGCGTGGCGTCATTCGTAATGCAGGCGGGCGCGCCGGCCGCGATTCCCGCGGAGCAGATCGAAGGCGTGCGGATGCTGGTTGAGGCGAGGAAGCCGTGCGCGCAGCACGAGTACATCGCGGCTGGCCAGAGGGTTCGCGTCCGGGGCGGCAGCATGAGCGGGATCGAGGGCGTGCTGGTGGCGTCGAACAAGGGCCGCACCCTGGTGCTTTCGATCGAGGCGATCGGGAAATCCGTAGCAATCGAAGTTTGCGGATACGAGTTGGAAGAGGTTGGAACGATTGCTTGAGAAAAGCAAGGTTTGAAATCTCAGACTGGGCCAAAGGGATCGAATGATTACGACACAAAGCGAATGTGCAAAACAGCCGTCACACGCGTCCATTCCCGGTGATCACGTCAATCTTCGGAAGTTCGTTCGCGAGACTTGGAGGCTGCGGGCGAGACTGGCGGCCATCGCGGCGGAGATGACGTTGGTGGCAGTCGCTTACGTGATAGCGATTCGAGTGCTCGAGCCGTTTGAGGCGACCGGATGGCCCAGGCAGGTGATTTACGGGCTTGGCTACCTGCTGGTGCTGCGGTTCGCGGCATTCCTCTATTTCGGGACGTTCAAATCCATGCAGCGGCACGCCGGGATTGCGGATGCGATCCGGATCGGCGAGGCGGTGGTGGCGAGTTCGGTGGCCTTTGGTCTATTTTCGTTGGTATGGATGCGCGGTGCGGAGATTCCGGCGGTGTTCTTCGTGTTAGACGGCGCGGTACTACTCTTCTGGCTCTTCCTGATGCACTTCGCGTTTCGTGTGGTGCAGGCGCAGCGGGCGCTGGGGCGGACGAAGGGCAAGCGTGTGGTGATCGTCGGCGCGGGTGATGCCGGTGCGACGGTGACGCGCGAATTGGCGCTTGATGGGCGCTCGGCGTTTCGGCCGGTGGCGATCCTGGACGATGATCCGGTGAAGCAAGGCGCGAATATTTGCGGGATTCCCGTCGCCGGCGGGCTTGGCGATCTGACGCGAGTGGTGCGGGAGAAGGATGCGGATGAAATCCTGGTGTGCATTCCCAGCGCGTCGCGCGCGCAGACGCGCCGGGTGCTGATGAGCTGCCTGGAATGCCAGGTTCCAGTGCGGATGCTTCCGTCAGTGAATCAACTGGTTGACGGGCGCGTCTCGCAGAAGGACCTGCGGCGGATCGAAGTCGAGGATGTGCTGCCGCGGGATCCGGTGGAGAACGATCCGGCGATGGTGCAATCCGTGGTGGGGGGCAAGGTTGTGCTGGTGACTGGAGCAGGTGGAACCATCGGCTCCGAACTGTGCCGGCAGATTGCCGCCGCGAATCCGCGGATGCTGCTGCTGCTGGATAAATCCGAAAACGGCCTTTTTTATACGCATCTGGACCTTTTGGAACGCTTCCCGCAGGTTCCGATGAAGCCGTTGCTGGTGGATATCGTGCGGAACGAAGCGGTGCGCGCACTTTTTACCGAGGAAAAGCCGGAGATCGTGTTCCATGCGGCCGCGCATAAGCACGTGGGCCTGCTGGAAATTCATCCGAAGGAAGCGATTCGCAACAACGTGCTGGGCACGCGCAACCTGCTGCTCGCCGCGGCCGACGGCGGCGTGCAGAGCTTCGTGAATATTTCCACGGATAAAGCGGTGAATCCGCGGTGCTTCATGGGGCTTTCGAAGAAGCTGACGGAAATGATGACGCGGGAAGTGGCATGTGGTCGCTCTATGCGGTTCATGAGCGTACGCTTCGGCAACGTTGCCGGCAGCAACGGCAGCGTGCTGCGCATTTTTTGGGATCACGTGGAGACGGGCAAGCCGCTGCGCGTGACGGACCCCTGCGCAACGCGCTATTTTATGCGTATTTCGGAGGCAGTGGGTCTGATCTTCCGCGCGGCCGCACTCGGAAAGGGCGGCGAGACGTTCATCCTGGAAATGGGAGAGCCGGTGAACATTTACGAATTGGCGCGGACCGTGAGCCTCTTTTCGGGGCTAGTGCCCGAGGAGGAATTGCCCATCGAATTCATCGGGCTGCGGCAGGGCGAAAAGCTGCACGAAGAATTGTGGGAAGAATGGGAAGAGCCCCGCGCTACCGAGGTGGGACAGATTCTAATCATCTCGAAGACGCGCGCGGCCAATTACTCCGTGGTGGAGGAGGCGGATTCGCTGGAGGCGATGCTCGATCGGGCAAGCTTTGCGTCGCTCGAACGGCGCCTGTGCGAGATGGTGCCCAGCTTCGCCAAGAACCGCGAGCAAAGAAGGCCGACTCCGGCGCGCCAGGCAGCACCAGCGCAGCCATGGCAGCCGAAAGAGCCGAGGGTTACCGAAGTGCCGCTTGGGGAGCGTTCCGTCTTCGCGCTCGATTCGCAAGGGGCCGAGCCGGCATGAACATTCCACTGGCGAAGCCGGAGATTGGCGGAGGCGAAATCGCGCGAGTAACGGAGGTATTAAGGTCGGGACACTTGAGCCTGGGACCTCGCGTACCCGAGTTCGAGGACAAATTCGCGGTGCTGGCCGGGATGCGGTACGCCGTGGCGGTGAACAGCGGAACAAGCGCACTGCACCTGTGCGTTCGAGCGCTCGGGATCGGCGCCGGCGACGAGGTGATCACGACATCGTTCAGTTTCGTGGCCTCGACCAACTGCATTCTCTACGAACGGGCAGTGCCGGTGTTTGTGGATATTGATCCGGCGACGCTGAACATAGATCCCGCGCAAATCGAGAAATTCCTGACGCTGAAATGCGAGAAGCGTGGCGGCGAAACCTTCGACCGCGAGACGGGAAGACGGGTAAAGGCGATTCTGCCGGTGCATGTGTTCGGGCGGCCGTGCGACATGGACGAAATCGGGCGGCTCGCGCGCGAGTATGGACTGCTGGTAATCGAAGATGCGTGCGAAGCGCTGGGGGCAACCTTCGGCGGACGGCACGTGGGGACGTTCGGCGAGGCAGCAACCTTTGCGTTCTATCCCAATAAACAGATCACGACCGGCGAGGGCGGAATGGTCGTGACGAACGATGAGCAAGTGGCAGAGGCGTGCAAAGCCATGCGCAACCAAGGCCGCGATCCGGGATCGGAGTGGCTGAATCACGCGCGGCTCGGCTTCAATTACCGGCTGAGCGACGTTCACGCCGCGCTGGGCATCGCGCAGTTAGAGAGATTCGAGCAGATCCAGCGGAAGCGGGCCGCCGCGGCGCAGTGGTACACGAAGGGCCTGCGTTCGCTCGCGGGGATTCGGCTTCCGGCGGACGACGATCAGTGCCGGCGAAGCTGGTTCGTCTTCGCCATTCAGCTGCAGGAAGATTTGCCGGCAGGATCGCGCGGGCGCGTGATGAAGGCGCTGCGCCGAGCGGGCGTGAGCTGTCAATCCTATTTTCCGGCCATTCATCAGCAGCCGTACCTGGAAGCGAGCCAACGCGAGATTCCGTTTGCGCTGCCCGCGACGGAGTCGGCTGCGGAGCGAGGCATCGCGCTGCCGTTCTTTTCGGGGCTGCGCGAGGACGAGGCGGCCTATGTGTGCGGCGTTCTTAGGCAAGCGCTGCAGGCAGAGACAAGTTCGATATCGGTGGCCGAAGAGCAGGCCGCTCTATGACCGACAGGTACTGGATCGGGGCGCTGGGGGCGTTCGGCGCCTGCACCATCGCGCTGCCGATTGTGCAAGCGGCCGCCGCTCGGCGAAAACTCTACGACCAGCCGGGGCACTTGAAGATTCACGATCATCCGATCGTGCGGCTTGGCGGAGTGGGCATTTTGCTGGGGCTTGTGGTCGGCGTGTGCGCGGGACGCACGGGGCCGGGCGATTCGTGGTCGCAATATTTCGCGGCGCTGGGGCTGCTGTGGCTCATCAGCTTTGTGGACGATGTTCGCGGGCTTTCGCCTCTGACGCGGCTGGTGGCGCAGGCCAGTTCGGCGCTGCTGCTGTGGCACGCGGGGTGGCGGTTCGCCGTGACCGGAGTGCCGGCGCTGGACGCGGTGCTGACCGTGTTATTCGTGGTGCTGATGGTCAACAGCTTCAACATGCTGGACGGCATGGACGGGCTGGCGGCCGGAATCGGACTGATCATCGCGCTGGGATACATCCCGCTGCTGGCCGCGGCGGGGGAGCAAGGCGGCGTACTGCTGGCGGCGGCCTTCAGCGGCGCGTGCGCGGCGTTTCTGGTGCGAAATTTTCCGCCGGCGCGGATTTACATGGGCGACTGCGGAAGCACCGTGCTGGGATTCGTGGTGGCGAGCCTGAGCTTGAGCTACGCGTCGGGCGCGCGGGCCGGGGTCTGGAGCCTGGTGATCCCGGTGCTCTTCGCGGCGGTGCCGGTATGCGATGCATTCTGCGCAATCCTGCGGCGCATGAAGAGCAAGACTTCGCCGTTCCTCGGGGATCGCAGCCATTTCTACGATCTTCTGCTGAAGAGGGGATGGTCGGCGCGGAAGGTCGCGCTGGTGTCGTACGCAGTGACGTTTGCTTTAGTGATGATCGGCTTTTTGCAAACTCGGTGGTTCCCGCTGTGAAGATTGCAAACCTCCAACCTATACGGATTGCCCGGTAGCGCGCGGGGCGCGCTCAGAGGAGAAGACCATGTACGAATTGCCGTTCAGTCGAACGCCCGCCGATCTTCGGAAAGCGACGCCGCAGGGAAACTATCCCGCCCCGATGGGTCCGGGATATTCGTCCCATATGCATGGCGGCGGAGACAACCTTCACTGGAAGCGAGTGACGCGCACGCTGGAAAAGCGCTGGCCGATCGTGGCGGCCGTGGTGGTGGTGTGCATGGCGCTGCTGGCCGTGGTGGTGTTTTCGCTGAAGAACACGTACGAGGCGACGGCGCGGATCGAAATTCTGCCGCCCGCGGCGCCCGAAGCCATCTCCCTAAACCAGCAGCAGGCGCCTGAAGCCGCGACGACGCAAGACGATTATTTTCAGACGCAGCTCGAAATCCTGCAAGGCGACGCGCTGGCTTATGACGTGGTGAAGCAGCTGCATCTCGATCAGAACCCGGAGATTGGGGGAGGCTCGCATTCCGTAATTTCGACAGTGAAGTCGTGGGTCGGGTTGCCGGGTTCCGCGCCCCCGGGAATGGAAGGCGTGGTGAGGAATTTCGAGAAGCGCGTGAACATCAATCGGGTCCACAACAGCCAGGTTGTGGAAATCAGCTTCGCCAGCCGCAGCCCGCAGCTTTCCGAGCAGGTGACGAACGCGCTGGTGAATGATTACCTGAAGCAGAGCCGCCTGAGCCAGTACAACGCCACCATGGCGGCGGCCGGGGCTATATCGGACAAGCTAAATGCGCTGAAGACGGACGTCGACGACGCAAACAAGAAGCTGGTGTCGTTCCAGAGAACGAATGGAATTGTGGACACCACGGGCTACACCACCGCCGCCGGCGGGCAGCAGGCGGGCGGTGCGCAGAACCCGATTTCGGGACGCGTAATGCAATTGAACGACGAACTGACCAAGGCCGAGGCCGAGCGGCTGAACGAGGAGTCCTACCTGCGGATGATTTACGCCCACAACACGAATTCGCTGCCGCAGATGCACGATAACGTGGTGCTGCAGACGCTCGAGCAACAATTGGCCACCAACCGGGCGAACCTGGCGCAGGCGCTGGCGATCTACGGCGAGAACAACCCTAACGTAAAGCAGTTGCGCAGCCAGACCGATGAACTGCAAGTCCAGGTGGACCAGCAGCGCCAGGGCGTGCTGAGCCAGGTGAAGACGGCTTATGACGCTGCCCAGGCGCACGAAACACTCGTCCGCAATGAACTGGCGCAGCTGAAAGGCAGCCTGGATCGCGCCGATCAGAGCATGGTCGAGTACCGACTGCTGAAGGAAGATGCGGACGCGAAATCAAATCTGTACGTGACGTTGCGCGCCCGGCTGAACGAGATCGCCATTTCAAGCTCCCTCTTCGCGAACAACATCCGCATCCTCGATAACGCTCGCGTTCCGGAAAAGCCGGCCAGCCCGAAGCGAATGGAACTGATGCTCGCAGGATTTCTTTTCAGCTTGATTGCCGGGACGGCACTGGCGCTGGTCCGCGAGAACTTCGACGACACGGTCAACACGATGGACGACGTGCGGGAGTGGAGCGGGCTGCCGTGCCTGGGAATCGTGCCGCGGATTGGCGGAGGCCGTGCGAGCTTGCCGGCCGATACGCGAAATCTGCTGGGCAGCCGGCCGAATAAGCCGGTGCCGGTGGGGGCGCGCTCGCGCTTCTTCATTGACCGGCCGGGATCGCCGGAGGCGGAAGCGATGCATTCGCTGGACACTTCGATCAGGCTGCCTGTGCGAACGGAGGCTGATCCGCGACAGGTGCTGGTGATTGCTTCGTCTTTCCCGAGCGAAGGCAAGACGACGATTGCGATGAATTTGGCGATGGCGCTCTCCCGCCACGGGGCAACTTGCCTGGTGGATGCGGATTTGCGAAATCCGCAAGTCGGGCGCGCGTTCTCGATCACGTCACAGAAGGGGTTGCGTGACCTGCTTTCGGGCGCCACGCGGCTCGAAGATGTGCTGCAACCGGCGCCGCGGCTGGACAAGCTGATGATCCTGCCCGCGGGCTCGACGCCGCCAGATCCAGTGGAGTTGCTGGCTTCGCCGAAGATGCGCGACGTGATGGCGCAACTGCGGAACAAGTTCACGTACGTGGTGATTGACTCGCCGCCGGTGGTTCCTTACGCGGATTCGCGCTGGTTGGCCTGCCTGGCAGATGGAGTGGTGCTGGTGGCGCGTTCCGGTGCAACGACGCGGCAGGCGATGAGCCTGAGCGCGGAAATTCTAAAGGAACTCCGCGCGCCGGTTCTGGGAGTGGTGCTTAACGGCGTGGATTTGAAATCGGAATACTACTGGTACGGATACGGATACGACGGCAAGAGGAAGACCGCCTAAGGGCGTGCCACCAGAGAGGAGGATGACCATGAAATCCAAGATGGAAGCCAAGAGATGGATCGCCGCTGCGGGGTGGATAGCGGTGCTCGCGATGCTCGTGCTGGCTATTACGCCGACTAGCTTCGCCCAGATCAATCGTGTCGCGGCACAAAACGGCAAGACGGCGGTGCAAAGTCCGCAAACCAACGCCCCGGGAACGCCACAGGCAACTCCGGCGCAGGCGGCGACTCCGGCGGGCACAGCGATGGACTTGCCGCGCGGAGGGGATTTGATCCTCGGTCCGGGCGACATCATTCAGATTCAGGTGGCGAACGATCCCGATATCAGCGGCAAGTACCTGATTTCGCAGAGCGGCGACCTCCGCGTGCCCACGATTCCGAGGCCTATTCATGCGATGGACCTGAGCACCTCGCAGCTTTCGGATCGGATCTCGAAGGCCCTGGTGCAGGCGCAGATATTGAAAGAGCCGGTGGTGAGCATTTTCGTGGATGAATACCACAGCCATACGGTGACGGTGGTGGGCGCGGTGCAGAAGCCTGGCATTTATCCGGTGGAAGTGAACACCACGGTGCTGCAGGCGATCACCGAAGCGGGCGGGTTGCTGACCACGGCTGGCAGTTCAGTTACCGTGACGCGGGCGAAGGCGGAAGAAAAGTCCGCCGGGCCAGCGAAGTTGGAAAAGGTGAACGACAGTGCAACGCAGCTAACCGTCTCAGTGGCGGACATGGTGGCCGGTAGGAATGGGGCGGCCAACGTGATGGTGCACGCCGGAGACGTGGTGAACGTAGGGACGGCGCCGATCGTGTACGTCGTAGGCGCGGTGACGCGGCCGGGAGCCTTCGCGATTCAATCGAATAATTCGGAGATCACCGTGTTGCAGGCGCTCGCGCTTGTGGAAGGCGTTACGCCGGTCGCATCTGCGAAGAGAGCGATCATCGTCCGCGACTCAACCGATCCGAAGAACCGGAAGGAGATTCCGGTGAACATCCCGAAGATGATGTCCGGCAAAGAAGCGGATCAGTATCTGGTTGCGAACGACATTCTGTTCATTCCCGAAAGCGGATTGAAAAAGACGCTGCACCGGATGGGAGACGTCGCCATCGGCGCGGCAACGGAAGTGGCGGGATACGGGTCGGCCCTCCGCGTCGCGGCGTTCTAGCGACGGCCGGCTGAATTCGATTTGAGCGGTTCATATGTTTGTGCTGCACAGATTCCATTCTCAGGAAAGGTGGAGATAGATGGCCGAAAGCGCAGCAGTCGCCGGCAAGATGCAGAAGCTGGATCAAAAGGAACGGGCGAAAGCCATACCCTCGAGCTTTCTCGATTTGAAGGCTCAATATCTGCCGATCAAGGATGAGATTAACGCGGCGATCGCACGAGTGCTGGAAAGCCAGCACTTCATCCTCGGAGAGGAAGTGGCGGCGCTGGAAAAGGAAGTCGCGGCATTTGCCGGGGTAGCGCACGCGGTGGCGTGCGCCTCGGGGTCGGACGCGCTTTACCTGGCGTTGCTCGCCTCGGGCGTGGGCCACGGGGACGAAGTGATTACGACGCCGTTTACGTTCGTCGCTACGGCGGGCTCAATCGCGCGAACCGGCGCCAGGCCGGTGTTTGTGGATATTGATCCGCTCACCTTCAATATCTCGGCGGAGGAAATAGCGAACGCGATCACGCCGAAGACGCGCGCCATTATTCCCGTTCACCTTTTCGGGTATCCGGCGGATATGGCAGCGATTTTGAAAATTGCCGAAGAGCACAAGCTCGTGGTAATCGAGGACGCGGCGCAGGCGATTGGCTCGCGACACCACGAGAAGCAGATCGGCAGCCTGGGCACGTACGGCTGTTTCAGCTTCTTCCCGTCGAAAAATCTAGGCTGCGCCGGCGATGGCGGCATGGTCACCACGCAGGACCCTGCGTTGGCTGACCGACTGAAGCTGCTGCGCGCCCACGGCAGCCGCAAGAAATACAGCTATGAGATCGTGGGGACCAACAGCCGCCTGGACGCCCTGCAAGCCGCGATTCTACGGGTGAAATTGCCGCACCTTTCGACGTGGACCGAAGGGCGGCGTGCGAATGCAAAGCGTTACGGCGAGCTATTCCGGCGCGCCAGCCTGGAAGGGCGCGTAAAACCGCCGGCGCCCGCACCGGGCATGTACCACGTCTATAACCAATATGTAATCCGCTCCCCGCAGCGCGACGCGCTTCGCAACCACCTCACCGAGGCGGGAATACCCACGGATGTTTACTATCCGCATCCGCTGCACACGCAGCCGGCGTTTTCGTACCTGGGTTACGGGCCCGGCGACTTCCCAGAATCGGAGCGGGCCAGCAGAGAAGTGCTCGCGCTGCCCGTCTATCCCGAACTGCGGCCGGAATCGCAGGAAGCGATCGTAGAAGAGATTGCGAAGTTTTATTCCCAACAACAGGCGAAGGCATAAAAGGGGGAATCATGGCTTCAGCGCAAGTGCCGAAGGTTGCAGTGGTCGGATGCGGTTACTGGGGCAAGAACCTGGTGCGGAATTTCCACAAGCTCGGCGCGCTCGCGGCGATCTGCGATAGCGATGCGGCGCGCGTGCGGGAAATGGCGCAGGCGCACAAGGTCCGCGCCATCGAGGACTTCGATGAACTTCTGAAGGTGAAGGAAATCGGGGCGGTGGTGATCAGCGCCCCTGCGGCGCTGCATTATTCGCTCTCGAAGCGCGCGCTTCTGGCCGGAAAGGATGTGTTCGTCGAAAAGCCGCTGGCGCTGCGGGTGGAAGAAGGCGAGGAACTCGCCGAACTGGCCAAGAAGCAGGACCGCATCATGATGGTCGGCCATCTGCTCCAATATCATCCCGCGATTCTCGAGCTGAAACGGCTGATCAGCGAAGGCGAATTGGGCCGCGTGCAATATATCTATTCCTCGCGCCTGAATCTAGGCAAGCTGCGCACCGAGGAGGACATCCTCTGGAGCTTCGCACCGCACGATCTTTCCGCGATTCTTTATCTGCTCGATGAAGAACCGGTGTCGGTTGCCGCCCACGGAAGCTCGTATCTGAGCCAGAACGTGGTGGACGTCACGCTGACGACCTGCGAATTTTCGGGTGGCGTGAAGGCGCACATTTTCGTTAGCTGGATTCACCCGTTCAAGGAACAGAAGCTCGTGATCGTGGGCGACCGGAAAATGGCCGTGTTCGACGATACCGAGTCGGATCGGAAGCTCGTCATCTATCCGCACCGCATAGATTGGATTGACCGCCGGCCCGTGGCGCATAAATCCGAAGGAACGCCGGTGGCGCTGCCCGCCCAGGAGCCGCTGGCGCTCGAATGCCAGCATTTCCTCGAATGCGTACAGGGGCATAAGAACCCCCGCACCGATGGGGAGAACGGCGTGCGCGTGCTGCGCATTCTGGATGCATGCGAACAATCGCTGAAGGAAAAGGGCAAGCCACTTCAAGTGCATCCGGCAAAGCCGGGCTATTTTGTCCATCCTTCGGCCGCGGTGGATAACCCCGCCGAGATCGGCGAAGGGACGAAGATCTGGCACTTCTCGCACGTGATGCCCGGAACCAAAATCGGGAAGCGCTGCATTCTGGGACAGAACGTCCACGTGGCGGCGAAGGTGCGGATCGGCGACAACGTCAAAATCCAGAACAACGTCTCCCTATACGAGGGCGTCGAGATCGAAGACGACGTGTTCTGCGGCCCCTCAATGGTTTTCACCAACGTGACCAACCCGCGCAGCCATGTATCCAGAAAGCATGAGTACCGCCGCACGCTCATCAAGCGCGGAGCGAGCCTGGGCGCGAACAGCACGATCGTTTGTGGGCACACGGTAGGCCAGTACGCCTTCGTTGCGGCCGGGGGGGTCGTGACGCGAGACGTGCCGGACCATGCGCTTGTGATCGGCGTGCCCGCGCGCCAGGTGGGATGGATGTGCCGCTGTGGCGTGCGCCTGCAATTCACCGGACGCGAGGCCGCTTGCCAAGAGTGCGGCGACTCGTATTACCTAAACCACGGAAGACTCCTGCTTCTTCCCAAAGAACCCATCGAGCAGACCGCGCCGGTTGCAGTAAGGATTGAAGCCTCCGGTCTCCAACCGAAAACCGCCATTGCTTCGGAAGCCACAACCACTCAGGCGCATTCGGCGCCTGCCTAGATTCGGCACGCTTTTCCGCTTACGCCGAAAGGAAAGTACGGTGACGATCATCGCGGAAAACGAGAATTGTGTGCCGAATCTGCCTGCTCCAAAGAAGCGGCGGGGGATTCACCCGCTATTCCTTGACCTGGGGCTGACGACTGTCACGAGCGGCGCCGTGCTGGTGGCGGGTTTGGTGGTGGTGGCGCTGTTTGGAAAGCTGGTGGGCGCCGTGGCGCTGGGGGAATACCTGCTGCTGCGGCGCGTGTACCAGTGGCTGCAATCGGTGTCTCTGCTGGGGATTAATAACGCGCTGCCGCGTTATGTGGCAATGACCGACAACGAGCCTTCCGAGCGGGACCGCTATCTGCTGGCAAGCATCCTCTTCGGCGGCTTGACAACGCTTATCTGCGTGGTTGTGCTGTGCGCCGGGCGATTTTCCTTCAGCAATTGGTTTTTCGGGCGGTCGGAGTTGGGGCCGCTCGTGCTTGCGCTGGCGCTCTTCCTGGCCGGGGGCTCGGCACACGGGGTCGTCTACGGCTTTTATCGCGGGCGGCTTGAGATGAAGAAAGCGAACGCGCTCCAAACGCTGAACATGGCCGTGGTGCCGGTCGCCGCCGTGGTCCTTTTCTTCCACACGCGATCCGCGGCGACCATCGTGGACGCCATGGGGATTGGCACTCTTTTCTTCGCCTTGCTCTTTGGCATTCCGCTCCTGCCAAAGGTGTTCAAGGTGCGCTCTCTTGGCGCAAAGCAACCGATTGCCACGTTGTTGCGCTATAGCGTTCCCCGCGTACCTGCGATTTTCGGATTGGGGGCGCTGCTGGCCGCGGGACCGGTGGTCGCGTCGCACGTGCTGCCGATGAAGGAGGTATTGGCCCTGCTGCTTGGGATGAGCATCATGGGCGGAATTAGCGCGAGCGCCGACCCGCTGGGTCTGATTCTGTTATCGAAGGTGAGCATGATCGTGTCGCAGGATCGGCTGGGCGAATTCCGCGTCCATCTGGAATACCTGCAGGAGGCGGTGATTGCCTGCTACGTATTCATCTGCCTTCAGGTGATCGTCTTCGCGGACGTGCTGGTGAAGGCGTGGGTTGGGTCGCGGCTGGTTGGGGGGATGGACGTGATCCGCCTGACGCTGGTTGCCGTTCCGTTCTACCTGCTCTTTGCGGCGCTGCGAAGCGTGATAGACGCGAGCAGCGTGACGCCCTACAACATGTACAACATCATGATCAGCGGCGCTGTGTTCGTGGCTTTGCTTGGGGCTGCCGTGTTCCTTGTGCCGCGGCAGTTCGTGCTGCTGGCGATCACGAGCGCCATCGTGACGGGGTTCGTGGTGCTCGCGTGGCTCACGGTGCGGACCACACGCAAGCTCTTCGCGCTCGAAATCAACTGGAAGCGGTGTGGATATTCAATTTCGCTTAGCGGCGCGCTGGCAGGACTCAGCCTGTTGCTGCGCCATGCCATGGGATGGCATATCACACTTGTCCAGGCAGCGCTGATCGCGATTCCAGTATCCGCGCTATTCGTGGCGGCGCTGCGGGTGTCGCGCTTGCCCTGGCTGCCGTTCTTCTGGAACCTCGCGCTGCAAAGGCGGAACGCCCATGCCTGAGGCCGCAAATATGACCCTGCAGCACGCCGCGCCAAAGATGAAGGAGTTCGTCGTGGCGTGCGTGCAGCCGGCGCAGTACGGCGAATGGAACGCCTTGGTGGCGAAATCGCCGCACGGCACTGTGTTCCACAACTCATGGTGGCTCGAAGCCACCGGTTATGAACTTGAGATTCTGGGCTGCTGGGATCCGAACGGCCGGCTCGTCTCCGGAATCCCGCTGCCGCGCAAGCGGCGGGCCGGGCTGCTCCTCTATCACTATCCGCCAATGGCCCCTTATTTGGGACCGATCTTCGATTTATCGTCTGAGAAGGAGCCGAGAGAGCAGCTTGCGATCATGCGGCATCAAGGGGAATTGCTCGCAGCGGCGATTCAGGGCTTCGACAATCTCGTGTATTCAGTGGGAGCGGTTGGTCCTGACCTGCAAGGGTTTTTGTGGGCCGGATTTCGGGCTGAGCTTTCCTACACCTTCCGCTTCGAGGCCGGCACCACGCCGGAGCAAGCCATGGAGGGCTCCGCTCGGACCTGCCGCCAAAAATTCAGGGGCGAACGCGCGCGGGAGATTTCAATCGAGTGCGGCGGGAATGTGGACGCGTTGATTGAGCTGAATCGCGAGACATTCGCCCGGCAATCGCGCTCGACGCCCTTCACTGAGGCGTATCTGCGGCGGATGTGGACCGTGGCGGCCGAGCGCAATTGCGGATGCATTTACGTGGCCCGTGATTCCAGCGGACGCCCGCTCTCGGCGGTACTGGTGGTCCACGATTCGCGATCCTCGTACCAAATCGTCTCCGGCATGAACGCGGACGCAAGGCTTTCGCCCGCGGGTTACTTCACCACTTGGGCGGCGATCCGCGGCACCCTTTCAGAAAAGCGCGCATTCGATTTCGAGGGATCTCGCGTCCGCGGGGTCGAACGTTACTACCGTCTATGGGGAGGAGTTGCAAAGCCTGTCTGGACTTTGCGGAAAGCGGGTTCGCTGCGCGGGCAGATCGCGGTTCTGTGGGCGAACGGCCGCAACGGAAAAAATTGAGGTTCCAATCGGCAGGGTGTTGGGGGAAAAACGATGTCACAAGCCGGTGTATCGCAGCCGCTTAGCTCGAGAATCATCCAGCGCAACGCATATCGCCTCGAAGTTCCTGGAGTTCTGAACAGTGAAGCGCGGCTGTATTCCCTGAAGGAATTGGCCAGGCGCGCCGGGGTGACGAGCGATTTTTTCCGGAAATGGAACATTGAGTTCGGACCGAACGGCACGACGGTCCACGTTCTGCCCGGCACGCACAAGCAGATCCGCTTCTGCGATGCACCGGCCGATTTATGGTCCGACCTGATCCAAGGGAGCTCGTGCACCGCGCGGCCGGCATGGTTGCGCGATCCGGCGGAACCGCTGCCGAGGCAGCTTGTGGTTCCGTTCGTTCACACGTCCCAGGCGCGCACGGGGCCTCTGTTCCGGCTGAGTTCTCCGGACGTTCTCGAGTGCCCGATGGACTTGGCGGTTTCGGTGCTCCTCACGCTATCGCGCTGGGAGGAAGAATTAATCACCAAGAAGGACCGGCACGGTCGCGTGGCGGCCGCGTCTTGCGCTTCCTATCGCGACGGGTACTTGACGCGCCCGATCGTGGACGAATGCGGCCTGGCGCTGCAGCAGGGCCTCGAAGCCTTGATTCCGAATTGGAAACCGATGAGCCGCGAGCTGCGCGTGAATGTTTCTCACGACATAGACAACATCGGGCTTCCGTTCAGCTTCCGCACTGCAATGGGCCACACGATCCGCCGGCATAAGCCCTCCGCTACGGTTCGCGACATGTTTTCCTGGCTTCCGAAGGTGAATCCCGCGTTTCTGCAGGCCGTGCAGGATGTGGTGAAGCTTTCTCTCGAACGGGAGATCGTGCCCGCCGTCTACTGGAAGGGAACTCGCTCCTCGATCCACTACGATCCGTACCATCCGAAGGTCAAGCACATGGTTGCCTGGCTGCAACAGAACAAAGTGGAACTGGGCGTGCATCCGGGCTACGACACCTTCCGCTCGCCTGAAAAGTTACGGAAGGAAATTTTGACGGTCCGCGAGGTGCTAGGCGTGCAGCCAGTGGGCGGCCGTCAGGACTACCTTCGTTGGTGCCCGGACACCTGGCTCGATTGGGAGAATTGCGGGCTGGCTTACGACAGCTCGGTGGGATTCGCCGACCACATCGGATTTCGCGCTGGCACCTGCTTACCGTATCGGCCCTGGCTGTTCACGCTCAATCGCGAGGCGCACTTAACTGAACTTCCGCTGCTTATCATGGACGCGACGATGGCCGGTTACATGAGGCTGACGCCGGAAAAGAGCCTCGAAGCAATCAGCGCCTGCGTGAGCCGCTGCCGCGAAGTTGGCGGCGTCTTCACCCTCTTGTGGCATAACGATGGCATGTACGAAAGGTTCCTTGGGCCGCTCCTTCCCTCCATTCTGGATTCCCTGAAGGGGCATAAGAAATTCGATTTTGCGAATCCCTCGAAGGACTTTTACTGAGGCCGAGCCGATGCGACATCACTCTCTCCCTTTCCGGATCTTGCTGGTCGCCGCCGCGGCGATTGTCCCCGCCGCGTACCTCTTCTTTCCGGGGCTCAACCCGTTTCTCTATGCGGGCCTGCTGGCGGTGCTTGTGGCGCTTCTGGCGGTTGCCTTCTACTGCGCGCCGGCATTTCTCGCGCTCGCGGTATTTATCTCGCAATTCAAATCCATTCCCGCCTTGCAGCCGGTGCAAGCCCGCTTGGACCTTACGGTCTCGGTGCTTTCCATCGTGCTGCTTGTGATCATTCTTCACTCATTTGTAATGCCCGCGCAGGATGCGCCGACTTTCGGCGGCAGATTCACCGGCTCGGGAAAGCAGATCGCGGCGTTCCTGTTCTTCGCGGCGGTGATTGGCGCGAGCTATGTGTACTCGACCGCGCCGCAATCGGGCGGCACCGAACTGGCGCGCTTCTTTTTTATTGGCGGCCTTCTTTTCTTCGCACCTCTCTATCTGATTCGCTCGGAGAAGCATTTTCGCCAGTTCGCCCAGGCATTCATCATCTTGGGGCTGATGCAGAGCTTCGCCCTTTTCCTGCGCGTGCGCAGCGTGGGTTCGAGCGAGGACGTGGACGTGACGAAAATTGGGGCCGGGTGGCTGATCGGTACCGCGATCATGTTCGTGATCTTCTTCAAATTCATCGAGTCGGACAAGGCGCGGAAGCTAGCGATGGGACTGTGCCTTCCGATTCTCGTCGCTGGGCTTATCACGTCGGCGTCACGCGGGGCTGTGTTCGCCACGGGCGTGGCGTTTGTCTGCACGTCGCTGATCCTGCGGCGCTCCCGGAACAAGCTGATGCTGGCGGGCGTGGGCGTCCTGATTCTCTTATGCGCAGCGACCTCTCTCTACTTCCTGCGCGACATGGGCAACGGCAAGTACCGTGGCAAGGTTGATGAGCTGGTGATGCTCTCGCACGGCCGGGATACCAGCGGCTCGGCGGAAAAACGGCTCGAGTTCTACCGCGCGGCGCTGCGCGAAATCCCCGAGCACCCGATTCTGGGCATCGGGCTAGGAAGCTGGAGCACGTATTACTACGGCCGGGACGAGCGCGCCTATCCGCATGACCTTTTCCTCGAAGTTGCCGTCGAGCAGGGCTTGGTCGGGCTATTGGCTCTCGGAACGTTCCTGGTAACCGTGTTCCTGGCGATACGCACTTTACGCAAGCTCAGCGGCGATTATTTCATCGTGCTCTTCAGCGCGCTGGTGCTGACGATCACCGCCGCCGGATTCAGCGGCAATTTAGACGACGATCGCATCCTGTGGCTGTGGAGCGGAATGGTCCTGGCGGTCAGCCACGTGGTGCGCGCGCGCATGGCGGAGTATTTCTACGCGCAGATGTCGCCGCAGTGGGAGAGCGCCCCCGGACCGACAAGGCTTCAAGAGGCGCGGCAATGAGCCTACGTGCCTGCATTCTCACCTCCGTGCATACCGCGTTCGATGTGCGCATTCTGCACAAAGAGTGCAAATCGCTGGCCCGCGCGGGTTTCAACGTGACGATGATCGCGCCCCACGCGGAAGATCTAGAACTCGATGGCGTGCGGCTGCGCGCGGTTCCGCGGCCCGTGGGCCGCCTCGACCGCATCACGCGCACGGTATGGCGCGTCTACCGCGAGGCCATCCGGCAGCGGGCGGACGTCTATCACTTCCACGATCCGGAGTTGATCCCGGTGGGACTACTGCTGCGGCTGCGCGGGAAGAAAGTGATCTACGACGTGCACGAGGATTTGCCGCGCTGCATGCCCTACAAACCGTACCTCCCGAAATGGCTTGGAAGGTTTTCGGCGAAGCTCGTTGAGGCTGCCGAAAATATGGCCGCGCGATGTTTTTCCGCCGTCATCCCCGCCACGCCGGGCATCGCGATGCGCTTCGAGCGGCTGAATCGCCGGACCGTGACCGTGAATAACTATCCGATGCTGCAGGAATGGATTGCCCCGGCGCCGCAGCCCACTTGGACGCAGCGCGAGCCAGCTATAGCGTTCGTCAGCGCAGGAATCACGCGCACGCGCGGGGCGCAGGAAATGGTCGAAGCGATGTCGCTGCTGCCCTGCGATCTCGCGGCCACACTGGAATTTGTGGGCGAGATTCAGCCCCCGGAACTGAAGGACGTCCTCTCGAAGCTTTCCGGCTGGAGCCGGGTTCGCCTGCACGGAACGATGGACCGGCGCGGCGTCTCCGGCCTACTCCATCGGGTTCGCGCCGGCATAGTCGTCGAGCACCCGGTGCCTAACTATCTGAACGGGAAGCCGACGAAGCTTTTCGAGTACATGGCGGCGGGCCTTCCCGTTATCGCCTCGGATTTTCCGGAATGCCGCAAGATTATCGAAGGCGCGGGCTGCGGCCTGCTGGTGGATCCGCTGAATCCCAAGCAGATCGCGGCCGCGATCGAGCACATTCTCTTGCACCCCCAGCAGGCGGAGGAAATGGGAATGCGCGGGTTGGGCGCGATTCAAGAGCAGTACAATTGGGGCGTTGAAGAAAAGAAATTGATCGGGCTGTATAGCGCGCTGGCAGAGGCATAAGCCCGCGCGGAAAGAGGCAACCCATGACCAAAATGACCACCGAAGTTCTCGATCTGACTGCCGCTGAGGCAATACCTCTCCGGCTCGAGCGCGTGCTGATCCTCGCGCCGCACACCGACGACGCGGAGCTCGGCTGCGGCGGCGCGATCGCGCGTTTCGTCGAAGCGGGAATGGAAGTTCACATCGTCGCCTTCTCCGGCTGCGAGAGTTCGCTTCCCGCAGGCTCGGACCGCGACCGGCTGCGCCGTGAATTTCTGAAGGCGACGGACGTCCTCGGCATTCCCGAGCAGCGCAAGGCGGTTTACAGCTACCCTGTGAGAGAACTTACGTATCATCGCCAGGAAGTGCTTGAGGAAATGATCAAGCTGCGGCGCGAGTTCAAGCCGCAGATCGTATTTCTCCCGGCGGGCACCGACGTGCATCAAGACCACCAGGTGGTTCATCAGGAAGGGGTGCGCGCGTTCAAGGAAATCACGGTGTGGGGCTACGAGCTGCCTTGGAATCACGTCACCTTCTCGGCGCAAGCATTCGTGAAGCTCGAGGCGCGGCACATTGATCGGAAATGGCAGGCTTTGCAGTGCTACCAATCGCAGCTCGATCTGGCACGCTCGTATTTCTCACTCGAGTTTATTTCCGGCCTGGCACGCGTTCGCGGCACGCAGATTCGCGAGCAGTTTGCCGAGGCCTTCGAGGTCATTCGAATCAAATGCTGAAGATCGCTTCTATACAGTACGTGAACGTGTGGCTGGCGAGCGGGCGCGGCATCATTGGCGCTGGCTCTCGCTGCGCGCGGGGGGAACACGCATATGCCTAGCGAATCACAAGCCTCACTCCCGGTGCTGATCACAGGGGCTGGCGCCCCGGGCACGCGGGGCACGATATACGCCTTGCGTCACAATCCGGAGAGCCGGCCCGTTCGCGTGATCGGGGTGGACTCCCGGTCGCAGTGCGTGGGCCGCTATCTCGTGGACCGTTTTCACACCGTTCCATCGCCTGAGGAGCCGTTCTACGCCGACGAACTGCTGCGCATCTGCGAACGCGAATCCGTCGAGCTCGTGATCCCGCAGACCACGCGCGAGGTAGAAACTTTATCGCGGCAGAAGGACTATCTGGAGCGGCGCGGTGTTCGCACCATGGTTTCCGGGCCCGAGGCCATCGAACTCTCGAATAACAAATGGAAGCTGATCCGGGAATTCGAAAAGCTGGGCCTTCCGGTGCCGGCCTACCGGTTTGCGCGTTCCGAGCGGGAGCTGGTGGATTCGGCACGGGCGCTCGGGTATCCGGAGGTCCCCGTGGTCGTGAAGCCGCCCGTGTCGAACGGGATGCGCGGGGTTCGCGTGCTGAAGGATCAAGCGTGGGATCTCGAAAGATTCCTTTCGCAGAAGCCCGACGGGCTCGAAATCTGTATCGAGGACCTGATCGGCATTTTGCGGCGCGGCGACCGGTGGCCCGAGCTCGTCGTGTCGGAGTATCTGCCCGGCCAGGAATATTCCGTGGACGTGTTCATGGGCGCTAAGGTTCAGGTCGCTATTCCTCGTGTGCGGCGCGTGATCCGATCCGGCATCACTTTCGAGTCATCGCTCGATTTCCGCGAGGACCTTTGCGGGTATTCGATTGCGGCCTCGCGGCACCTCGATTTGAAATATGCCGTCGGCTTCCAATTCAAGATTGACCGCGACGGCGCTCCAAAGGTGCTCGAATGTAACCCGCGCGTGCAGGGCACGATGGTGGCGAGCGTGTTCAGCGGCGTGAACGTGATCTGGCTGGGCTTGCGTGAATTGACCGGCGATTCCCCGGCGGAAATTCCGGAGCGGCTGAAACCGAGCTGCTTTTATCGCTACTGGGGAGGAGTTGCTGTGAGCGGGGGCCATGCCGACGAAATCTGAGCCGTTTGTGGGCCGCTACCTGTCCCATTTTCATACGCTACACACTGACGGCAAGCTCTCGCTCGAAGATTACTTCTCCTTTGCCGCCGCTCACGCAGTCGAGCGGCTGATCTTGCTTGAGCACATTCGCAGCCAGCCGACCTACGACGTGGCGCTTCTGTCGCGCGAGTTTCATCATCTCTCGGACCAGCGGAGCATCCCGGCGTCTTTTGGATTCGAAGTGAAGCTCTTGCCTGGCGGCACGCTTGATATCAGCCCGGAGCATTTGCAGCTTGCTTCGGTGATCGGAATCGCGGAGCACGGTTTTCCGCCCGACGTGAAACTGCTTCAATCGGTGCTGCCTCGGGCGTTTGAGTGTTACCAAGCGATGGCGCCGGAAAAGACGTTCGTCTGGGTTCACCCAGGGACCACTTTCCGCAAGCTCCGCATCCAGCCGGAGAAGCACCCCGCGTATCGAGCGTTGCTCGAATGGGCGCAAGGGGCGGGCCTGCTGATCGAGCGGAATCTTCGTTACGGATTGGCGCCGGATTCGGCGATTCAGCGCTTTGGCTTGCGAAATGTGGTCCTCGGAGCCGACGCGCACACAGCCGCCGATCTCGACGCGTGGCTTCAGGCCGCCGCGCCACGCGATGCAACCGCAGCAAGTCAACTTTCCGCCTGGTGAGGCCGCCGTCAATGATGAATCCCTGGTTCAGTTCGTGTTCGCAGCATGGACAAGGTTCCGAACTTCCGGACGGCCAAGCATGAAATTCCTTTTCATTACGCAATATTTTCCGCCGGAGATCGGGGCCACTCAGGTTCGGCTTGCGTCCACGATTCGCGAACTGACCCGTGCCGGGCACCAGGCGGAGATCGTCACCGCCATGCCGAATTATCCCGAGGGGCGAATTTTGCCCGCGTACCGTGGCAGGCTGTATGTGCGCGAGGAATGGGAAGGCGTTACGGTGCATCGCGTCTGGATCCATGCCGCGGGGGGTGCGGGACTCGGGCGCATTCTGAATTATCTTTCGTTCACGATGGCTTCGTTGTTTGGGATCCTGCGATGCCGCCGCCCGGATTTCGTCTTCGTGGAATCGCCGCCGCTCTTTCTGACGTTTCCCGGCTATCTGGCTTCCCGCTGGTGGGGCGCGCGCTTCATCTTCAATGTCGCGGACTTGTGGCCCGATTCCGTCCGCTCGCTGGGAGCGATTAGCGACGGGTGGCTTTTGCGCTCCGCGCGACGATTCGAGAAATGGAGCTATCGCCGCGCGACCTACGTCAATGCGGTGACCGATCACATGCGCGACGCCCTGCTGCGCGAGAAGGGCATCTCGTCCGAGAAACTGCTTTTCCTGCCCAACGGTGTGGATACGGACTTGTTCCGCCCCATGCCGCCGGATGAGAACCTTGTTCAGGAACTTCGCATGGAGGGCAAGCGCATCGTTCTTTACATTGGCAGCCACGGCTATGTGGCGGGATTGGAAAATGTATTGGAAGCCGCGAAGGCGATCGAGAGCGATCCCCAGATCCATTTTCTGTTCGTCGGCGCGGGCTCAGACAAGCCGCGTTTGCTCGAAATGGCGCGGCAGATGCAACTTGGCAATACCACATTCCTGCCGCCGGTGCCGCTCGATGAGGTGCCCCGTTTTCTTTCCATCGCGTCCTGCTGCCTGATCACCGCGCGCAACTACACGATCTGCGACGGAGCCCGCCCGGCAAAGACGTTCGTGATCATGGCCGCGGGAAAGCCGATTATCCTCGCGCACAATGGCGAGGCGAGCCGGCTGGTGCGCCGTTCGGGGGCCGGACTCGTGATTCCGCCGGAAGACAGCGCCGCCCTCGTGGCCGCGATCCGCACGCTTTTGGATGATCCGGCGCTGTGCCAAAGGCTCGGTCGCAACGGTCGGAAATATGCGGAGGAAAACTTCCGCTGGCGCGATCTGGTCCGAGATTGGCTGGCCCAATTGCAGCACGCCCAGACCGAAGCGGGGAATCCGCCTCGATCCACTGCGAATCGCGCCCAAGCCGCCGAAATGGAAGTTCGTAGCCCTGAGGCGCTTTAAGGGCTTCAGAGAAAAAGAGGAGGCATACCGTGTTCCGAGCACGCCCTCGTGGCTTGCATTTTTCGCCGGGTTCCGGGCTTCTGGCTTTTGCAACCAGCGTGGGCGCCGTATTCCTCGTTCTGCTGGTTTTCGACTTCATTCCCGCGCGCGCGCATCAGGCACCCCCGGCGGCGAAGCTGCGCATTATGACCTGGGGCACGAACAACACGCCCGAGTGGAAAAATATTCTCCACCTCTCCGGCTTCCGCGAAGGCTGTTCCGATTCGCCGCAGAGCTGCATGCGTTCCCTTGCCGCGTTCTCGCATGATCCCAACATACGCATTTTTCTCGCCATCCGTCTCGATCCCAAGACGGCCGCGAGCTATGGCCAGCAGTACAGCGCACTTTCGCTGCAGAATCCCTCGCTCGAAGAGATTTCGCTCGACGATTTCGCCGGCCAGTACCAAAAGCTGTTTCACCAGCGCGTCGCCGATCCCGCGGCGGTTGTGAATTCATTGATTGACGGGCTGAAATCGCGGAATCACAACCTACATTTCGGGATCACGCTGTACGAGGACGAACTGACCTCCGATTACCTCAGCGATTCCAAATTCCCCAAGTCGCTGCGCGCGAGGGTGGACAATATTCACCTTTTCCTCCACTACGCCTCGGACGCGCCGAATTACAGAACATACGTCAACGCGATGAAATCGTATTTCCCGAATGCCGGAGTCATCGCCGGAGTGTATGCCTACGATCGCATCACGTATCTTCCTTGCGGACCATCGAGTTCACAGCTCTGCACGCCGCAGCAGGAAAAGGACTACTTCACGCAATCTCTCGATACCGCCGTGCAGCTACTACAGCAGGAAGAAGTCTCCTGGATTGAATTTTATCCCGGGGAATTCGGCAGGGAAGCGCAGTGGGGCGGATGGCATGAACCCCGCGCCTGCACTCAAAAGATCGAAGACTGCGTGAATCTGACGCTGCAGCTCCGGCAAATCGTGGCCGATCGCTTCAAGAAGCTATTCGGTTAGACCTGCCGTTCGCCGCCGCGCAGCGTCAGTTGCCGGGGCCAAAGTAGAACTGCAAATCGCCGTCAGTGCGGTTCGTCACTCCCCATTGCGTCCAACCGGCCCATCCCGACCCCGAGTTGAATTCCGCGTATCCATCATGGAAATACGCGCCGGTCTTAAAGCCCTGGCCCGTGCCTTTGCGCACCGGAAACGCCTGGTAGACGGTTCCCGCGGGCGCATCGAACTCGAGGTTATATCCATCCCCTGAGAACAGCGAGCGCAGCGCCGTGAATTTGAAGGTCACCCACTGATAGGTGGCCGACGTTGACGAGGCTGAAAGCGTCAACTCGCTGGCCGGAATCGAGTCGGACTCAACTATCTTGCCGTCGCTCTGCGTGAGCTTCATTGTCAGAGCGCCCGAGCCGGATATCCTCGCCACGCGCAACGACACCTCGCTCACGAGCTTGTCGCCGCCGCTTACCTTGAAGGTTTCCCGCACTGCGTTTGTTCCGCCGATTGGCTCCGGCACCCCCGACCATACTTCCATATACCCGCAGCCGAAGGACGAGCCGTCAGAGAAGTCCACGTCCAAAATGGGCGTCACCGTCTTGTCCACACTCCATGATTCTCCGCTGTACTTCTGCAGCACGGCAAGGTTCTCGTCGCTGGACATCGGCTGCATCGGGCTGGTCGGATGCGCCATCCACAAGTTGTCAACCGAGACGTAGTTCACCGAGGGATTCGCATCCACATTCGAGAAGACCAGATGATATAGCGTCCCGGCCTGGAGCTCTGGCGCCGGGGAAAAAACGATCGTCGGGAAGGAGTATTGCTCGGGCGTTCCCGCTTGCGGATTCGTGATTTCAAAAGAGGCGAGCGTCGTTCCCGATGGATCGTGCTGCGGGGTACCGTCGTCCGTCTGAAGCTGGATCAGCAGCTTGCCCCCGGTCCCGGCCTCGTACCCGGGCTTCGGAGTCACCGCGATCAGGTACACGCGCATGTCAGATACGGTGCCCGTGTGCTCCGCCATGAAGCGATAGCTCGCCTTCAGCCCGTAGGGCCCGATTCGGATATTCGACAGCGCGTCGGAATTCACCGCGGATCCGTAAAGGCCCGTCGGCGTTGACCCTCCGCTCGTTGATCCCGTGCCTGAACCGGTGCCCGAGTCTGAACCCGACCCTGAGCCCGTGCCGGACCCCGATCCTGAACCTGAGCCGGAGTCGGGTCCAGATCCTGACGCGGCGGCAACAGCAATCGAAAACGGCCCGGAAGCCGATTGCGCCGGCTGCGAAGAATCGCTTACTTTCAGGACCGCACCGTACGTTCCCGCTGTGGCTGGAGTCCCGGAAACGGCGCCCGTAGCCGCATTCAATACCACACCGGCAGGAAGCTGCCCCGTAGCCACTGACCATGTATAGGGTGCCGTTCCGCCTGAAGCGCCCAGTTGCGCGCTATAAGCGGCGCCCGCCGTGGCGGCCGGGAGGGATGACGTGGTGATCGCGAGCGCTGGTGTAGCAGGTGCCTGGCTGCCGCCCCCGCTGCCGCTGGTGGCCTTGTTCATAAGCGGATTGGCTGTCGCAGCGCATCCCGCAGCGATCATGCAAACCATTGCACACATCGCAGACGTTATCGCCAGTATCGGCCGGCGGCCTCGCCTTGAAAGTGCGTGGATTTGCGCCCGGTTCGAGGCCGGCGCGTTCCGAAGGGAGTTAGTCAGTCCTTCTGCTGCAGGAGTGAAAGCCTGGCTTGAGGTGGCCGCCTGTTCGTTTGCGCTGTGGAATTTGTGTGCCAATGTTCCCCCATCTGGCCGTTTTGGCTGTGGGGATACTGGTGCGGCGGGGCGCGCAGAACGACTGGTCAACAGTCTAAAAATGGGCCCAGGGGGTACCCCTGTACCCTGCCTGACCCTTGGTACGGTGAACCCTGTACCTAACCTAAGGGGTTTCTGTTAGCTGATCTCCAGGGAAAACCCTACCAAGGGAATGGCGCTATGCGCGAGTTTGGCTCAAAACGCGGCTTTAACGGGGAATCGGGGCAGACATTGGGGGAACCTCAGCTAGCTGTACGGCTGGATACGCGATGGGCTGCAGTTCGGGCGTTTTCTCGGCCTTGGGCTCAGCTTCGAGCCTCTTGCGGCGGAGCCCGCCCCCAATCACCAACAGGGCCAAGCCGAAGACGAGCAGAGCGGTAGGTTCTGAGACAGCTTGCGTCACCTGAAGCGCTCGGTCCTGGAAGAAGAATCCGGGCGTAGGAGTGTCCTGCATCTGCGTCGGTTGCCGCTTTGTCCCAGCCGGAAGCGCCGCAGACATGCTGACGTTATTGGCAGGCGCTAGCGCCGCAGCCGAGGCCTCAATTCCGCGAGGCCGAGCTGACTGCCGACCCTGAACTGCGGGTGAAACCGCCAGGGCCAAGATCCACAGCGAAAAGAGCACCTTTATCAACGTATGCCTTTCAGACAGATAGCCGCCGTCAGAAACCTGAGCGGGAGCAATTCACTATCCACAGTGCCCGAAATGAGACATCATTCTGATCCGCAGTAAATCCATACGATACAGCGACATACCAACGCCATCAGGCCCAGAGATGCGCCTCAGGCCTGAATTGGTCGCTAAGAGTTGAAATACTCTGCACGATAAGGAAAGCAGTTTTCCGATTCTCTCCCGCGCATCTTGTCCAGCGGATTGAGCGGGAAGTGCCGGCAATGTGGATGGTTGCGCCTAAAAAAGGGAAAACTTTTGCCGCTTTGCGGAATATGCAGCCCGGAGTGCCGACTTCCCAAGGCAGTGGGGCTTCGCTCGGTTTTTTCTCCAAGTCGATTGTTTACAGTAACTTGATGATGGAAACGCCGCGCGGGCTCCGGTACTCGCAATGGCAAGCAGCTTGCGATATCACGTCCGCTCAGAATGGTACGAATATTCAACGCCTATTTCCCTCGTCGAACGCTGCTCCTGGCCATCACGGAGGGGACGCTGATCTTCGCCGTGCTCCTGCTGGCGGCCTTCATCCGTCTCGGCACGGACACGCAGCTGGCGCTGACGACGCAGCACGGATACCTGAAGATCGCGCTCGTTGGGTTCATCTGTCTTTTCTGCATTTATTATAGCGATCTGTATGATCCGCTGGTACTTAGCAATTCACGCGAAGTTCCGTCGCGGTTGATCCAAGGCCTCGGGACGGCTTGCTTGATTATGGCTGTGCTCTATTACGCCTTCCCGGCGGGTGAGCTCTGCCGCGGCTTTGTGATCACAGGCATAACCCTCGTAGGGCTTTCATTAATTGGATATCGCCAGGTGTTCATCGCGATCAATAGCGTCCAGAGGCTCGCCGAACCTACGCTGATCATGGGCGAAGGGGCGCTGGCTGAGTCTCTGGCAAAGGAAATCAAGAGCCGCCCGGAGCTAGGCCTCCGTCTGGTCGGCTATCTTGGCGCGCCGTGGGCAAGGGTCGCGGGGCAAAATGGCGACAATCACCTGGGCACGGTGGACGATCTGACGGACATAGTTGATCGCGAGCAGGTGAAACGCGTGATCGTGGCCATGAGCGATCGTCGCAGCAAACTGCCCGTGGATGCGCTGCTACAACTGAAGACCTCGGGAGTGGCCATTCAGGAAGGCTCCGAGTTTTACGAGGTGACCACCGGCAAGATTCCAGTCGAAAGCCTCCGAATCAGTTGGCTGATTTTCTCTCCGGGTTTCAAGGTGTCGCACCTCACGCTGATTTACAAGCGCGTCTTTTCGCTCGTGTTGGCGGGAGTTTCGTTGCTCGCACTGCTGCCGGTGATTGCCGTGGTGATGCTGGCGATCTGGCTCGATTCTCCCGGCCCGGTGATCTTCCGGCAGACGCGGATCGGCAAGGGAGGCCAGAGGTTCACGCTCTACAAGTTCCGAACCATGTACGTGGACGCCGATTCGGGCGGCGATCCGCTGCCCGTGCAGGAGAACGATAAGCGAGTCACTCGCGTCGGCCGTTGGCTGCGCCAATGCCGTCTGGACGAGCTTCCGCAGCTCTACAATATTTTGCTCGGCCAAATGTATTTCGTCGGGCCTCGCCCGTTTGTTCCCAATCAAGAGTTGGACCTCGCGCGACAAATTCCTTTGTACACGCAGCGCTGGACGGTCAAGCCGGGCGCTACCGGCTGGGCGCAGACGCAGCGAGGCTACTGCGCGACCCTCGAGGACAACAGCGACAAACTCGCTTACGATCTCTTTTACATCAAGAACATGTCCATCGGCCTCGATCTCTTGATCTTGTTCAAGACGCTCAAGATTGTGCTGTTGGGCCGGGGAGGGCGCTGACGCGCCGCGCGAACACATATGTCAATTTCCAATTTGTGGGTTAGACGCTAGGGAGTTTTTGGGTGCCTACGGACCAGAACAAAGCGATGGATTTGCGGCAGACGGAGGTTTCGCTCGCCCTTGAAGCGAGCCCAGCCATCTCCGCTGCGCAAGGATCTATTCAGGATCATGGCGCGCAGTTAAGCGATGCAGACCGGTGCTCCTCGGAGCGGCTCGCCCCCGTCTCGGCGATCATCCCAACCAAGAACCGGCCGGATGATCTGCGCCGAACCGTTCGCACCCTTCTCGCGCAAACGCTTTTGCCGCGAGAAGTAGTGATCGTGGATCAGAGTGGGGATGACCAGAGCTATCGCGCCGTTCAGGAGGAATTCGCTGAATGTAGGCGAACCCTAGGCGTGGCTCCAGAGCTGAAGTACGTTCACGATCCGGCTATCAGCGGCGTTTCTGCCGCGCGGAACCGCTCAATGACCTGTGCGGACCAGGCGACTTGGTTATTCCTCGACGATGATGTAGTGATGGAGCCGGAATTCATCGCTGAGATGATGGGAGCGTACGAAGTTGATCCAACTGTTGACGGCGTTTCGGGTGTCATAACCAATTACGTTCCCATGCCGTTCATGCACCGGCTGTGGATGACGGTGTTTGCCCGCGGCCCTTTTTGCGAGAAGCGATTGGCGATCTACTGGCATGCCGATAAACTGCGCGACCGCGGCGTCTTTCGAGTCGCGGGATTTTCGGGCGGGCTGATGAGTTTTCGGCGCGAGATCGCGTCCCGGGGATTATTCGATACTCGGGTCGGCGATGGCGAGGACGTCGACTTCTGCCTGAACCTTGGCCATGACAAAAAGTTCGTGATCTCGCCGCGCATGCGCTTGCAACATTTGAGCAGCCCGGTCGAACGATCGCGAAAAGAGCCGCTGTGGATCGAGCGCTACGCGGTCACTCAGTCGTTCCTATACCATAAGCACTGGCGGGGCGTACTGAAAAACGCGATCTGTTACGCTTGGCTCTGCGTTGGTCTTGGCGTCGCGACCAGCGGCTCGGCAGTGCGGCGATCTTCGACTGGACCTTGGCGCGCATTGATCGCTGGCCTGCGCTCGGGAAAGCAAACGGCGCAGCGACGAAACTAGCTCCACGCAGGACAGCAGCGGGTGTCTCGCGCTGAACGAGTTTCTGCTATCCGTGCCATTCGTAAAATCGCCGCTTCCATGTTTCGCCTTCCGCAGCAACAGCGCCCGCGTAATCTCCGCCAGGTTCCATCGAGTGCAATCTCCACCGTGTCGTATCGGCACTTTGTAGGACCACCGGCGCGCCGGGCGTAAGCGACACGCTAAAGCTGTCGAGCGGTATTTGCAGTCCCGCGCCGCGTGCTTTGATATAAGCCTCTTTGCGCGTCCAGCACAGGAAGAAGCCCTCGACGCGAAGCTCGGGAGGCAGCGAACGGAGTTCCTGCAGTTCCCGCGCCGAAAAATATCGCTCCGCGATCTCATCGCCGCTAAATTCGGGACGGATCAGCTCTACGTCCACCCCAATATCGCCCTCTCGACTGAAGGCAAGTAGAACAAGATCATGCGAATGAGACACATTGAAGTGCATTCCAGCATCGGAGTTGTTCCCGGCAAGAAAAGGCTTTCCGTAGGCGCTGTAGCCAAGTTGAATTGCGCGGGGAACTTGGTGCAGATAGCGGCCAAGTAATTCGCGCAGGATTCCCCGCGCGCTGATATAGCAATTGCGGTCTCGTTCAAAATGGAAGCGCGCGGCGCGGTTTTTCTCGTCTGCGGACAAGCTCGCCTCGAATCGCGGAAGGTCCGCGCGGACAGCGGGCAGGGAAACGCGCCACACGTGGACGTCGCTCCTGCTCAAGGAGAGATCGGCTGGATGCCGTTCCCAATGCTCAGAACCCATCGAGCTCGTGTTTCTGTCGGATTCGATCGGTGTCCCTCCGCCGGGCGTCAGAGCGGCCGATGTGGTCTCGCCTAGCTTCCTAAACGCCTCTAAACCCGCGATTGTATCAGGCGTAAGTAGTTCTATTACTGCGCTTTTACGAAGGGGCTACAGGCTAATACTGGTGAAGGAGCGCCCGCCCTGCAAAATTGGAGACCGACGGGGAACAATTGAGAAAACTCTTTCCACTTTCGCCGGGCGGTTCTCCTCTCTGAGGGTGCCGTCAACCATCGCAAGCCGCAGAATACAAGAGGCTTAGGTATTCCCCTAAGTGGTCAGTCACTTGCATGTCTGGGACTACCAAACATCCGCCGATAACGCGCGGCTTTTGCGGTTGGAAAGAGGCAATGCGCAACGGAAGCTACTATCTGCGACCGAACGTGATGGCCGAGCCGCTGGTTGACGGCTGGTATGCCTGGGCTCACCTGATTCCCCCGGCCACTGCCGCGCGCAATATCACCGAGCGCCACCTGCGTATCATGGATTCGTACATCGAGTCGCCTGAGACCCACCAGTCTGCCGTGAAGAATCCGGCGCTGTTGGGCGGCCCGTTCATGGATCTTGGCGAGAACCACGTGGAAGAAGTAAAGCAGTTGCGGGAACGAACGCTTCGCGACCGCAGCCGCATGGTTCAGCTCTCCCGCTCCATCGAACAGCTTGACGCGATGCTGCGCGAAAAAGCTGCCGGCTCGAGCCTGGAATCGCTCTACGCCGAGGTCCCAGCGTGTTTGCAGGGCTACGTCGAGCTTGTCTACGATCTGAATAACCATGTCTCGTTTCGGCTGATCGAGCCGCTTCTCTACCGCAGCCCCTTTTATGACGCCAGCATGCAGAGCGTCGCGCTTTCCCGGATTACGGGCGACGATCGCCCATTCGTGCTGAGCACGCCGCGGCTGGAAAAGGGCGATGCCGTCCAATTGCCGATACCCTTTGCCAGCGAACAGCTCGACGCTCTTTTCAGGATGAAGACCGAGCCCTCTTCGCTTTCGGCTATTCGAGAGGCCTTGGGCTTAAACGGCGCGGAGGCGGAACGTTTCGAATCGTTCCTCACCACTGAAAAGCCGCGCCCCTACGCCCGTTACGAAGGCCAGGGCGCGCGGTGGCGTTATTTCGGGCACGCCTGCATTTTGCTCGAGACGGGCGGCGTAAGCATTCTGCTCGATCCCGTGCTGAGCTACACCTATGAGGCGGACGTTTCGCGCTACACCTACGACGATCTGCCGGAAGTGATTGACTACGCGCTGATCACGCACAATCACCAGGATCACATTCTCTTCGAGACCTTGCTGCAATTGCGGCATCGCATCCGCAACATCGTCGTGCCGCGAAATGGCGGCGGGGCATTGCAGGATCCGTCGCTGCGCCTGCTGCTGAAGCAGTGCGGCTTTCCCAACGTGATCGAAATTTCAGAGATGGAGCAGATTCCGTTCGAGCGCGGCTCGATCACCGCCCTGCCGTTCCTTGGCGAGCACGGCGATCTGAACGTGCTGACGAAATCGGCTTACCTGGTGCGCGTGGATTCGCACTCGCTGCTGTTTGCGGCCGATTCGTGCAATATCTCTCCGAAAATGTACGAGCACATTCACCGCGATATCGGCGACGTGGACGTGCTCTTCGTCGGCATGGAATGCGACGGCGCCCCCGTCTCCTGGATTTACGGCCCGCTGCTCACGCAGCGCCTCGAGCGTCCGAAGGACCATTCGCGCCGCCTCGCGGGTTCGAATTACGAGCGCGCCCTGAATATCGTCGAGCAGTTGCATTGCAAAGAGGTCTACGTCTACGCGATGGGCCAGGAGCCTTGGCTCAATTACGTGATGAGCATCAAGTACACCGACAAGTCGAATCCGATTATCCACTCGAACCGCCTGATCGAAACGTGCCGGTCGCGTGGCATCACCGCCGAGCGATTGTTCGGCGAGAAGGAGATTCTCCTGCCATAAGGCAGTCGTGTTCGAGGACTGGCAGGGGTCCAGAAATGGCGTCCGATACCCGGCAATGTCTTGAAACGTCGCATCCGGAATCCTTCGGGGCCTTGCCCGAGGCTGTGCGCCTGTGGAACCAGACGCGCACCAGCTATCCGCGCGAGAGCGCCATTGCGCAGCTCTTCGAGGAAGCCGCCGCCGCGCATCCGCAGGCGATTGCCGTCGTATTCGGCGCCGAGCGGCTCACGTATGCGGAATTGAACGCGCGCGCAAATCGGCTGGCGCGCCGCCTTCGCGCGATTGGCGTTCGCGACGAGGTGATGGTTGGCTGCTGCCTCGAGCGCTCCGTCGAGATGATCGTCGCTTTCCTCGCGATTCTGAAGGCGGGCGGCGCCTACGTGCCGTTCGATCCGAGCTATCCGAAGGAGCGCTTCGAATTCATGCTCGAGGATGCGCGCACGCCGGTGATGCTGGCGCAGCGCAAATTCGCGCACGTGGTGCCCGCGAATTCCGCCGTGCAAGTTCTCTTCGAGGATGAATTCGGCGGGGCGGCCGGCGAAAGCGATGATGTGAATCTCGCCCCCGCGGCCGGACCAACCAGCTTGGCGTATGTGATGTACACATCGGGATCCACCGGGCGGCCCAAGGGCGTGATGGTGGAAAACCGCGCCATCGCGCGTTTAGTGCGCCACACCAATTTCTGCCGCTTCGGCTCCGAAGAAACTTTTCTTCTGTTTGCGCCGGTTTCTTTTGATGCTTCAACGCTCGAAATTTGGGGACCTTTGCTCAACGGCGGAAAGCTTGTTGTGATGCCGCCGCAGGCCTCGTCGCTCGAGGATCTTGGCCGCACGATTCGCGAGCACGACGTCACGACGCTCTGGCTCACGTCCGGGCTTTTCAATCTGATGGTCGAGCAGGGGCTGGAGGATCTCGTGCCGGTGCGCCAGATGCTCGCCGGCGGAGACGTGCTTTCGGCGCGGCACGTTCGCGCCGTGCTCGATCGTTTTCCGGGCTGCACCGTGATCAATGGCTACGGCCCCACCGAGAACACCACGTTCACTTGCTGCCACGCGATGCGCGCCGGTGAAATCATTCCGGATTCGGTTCCCATCGGTAAGCCCATATCGAATACGCGCGTATACATCCTCGATGAGCGGATGCAGCCCGTCGCGCCGGGCGTGGCGGGCGAACTCTGGGCCGCCGGAGACGGCGTTGCGCGCGGCTACCTGAATAATGCCGAGGAAACTGCCGCCAAATTTCTGGCTGATCCGTTTGCCGCCGAAGATGCCTGCCGCATGTATCGCACCGGCGACCTCGCTCGCTGGAACGGCGATGGCACCGTCGAATTCCTCGGCCGCATGGACGGCCAGGTGAAGATTCTCGGTCATCGCATCGAGCCCGGCGAAATTGAAGCCGTGCTGCGCATGCATCCGGAGATCGCTCAGGTGTGCGTCGCGCCTTCCGCGGACGCAAGCGGCTCCAAGCGCCTGATCGCCTACTGCGTTCCGGCCGGCCAGCCCGGGCCGTCGCCCGCGGACCTGCGCAAATTTTTGGCGGGAAAGCTGCCCCAATACATGATCCCGGCTTTATTCGTTTCGCTCGCCGCCCTGCCGCTTTCTCCGAATGGCAAGGTGGACCGTGCGGTCCTGCCCGCACCGGCGCCCGGCGCCGCCGATCACGATGCGGCCGAAGCCCCCGCGACCCAGCTTGAAAAGACGCTGGCAGCGCTCTGGACGCGCATCCTTCGCGTTGAACGCCTAGGCCTCGACGACAACTTTTTCGATCTCGGCGGCGATTCGCTGATGATCGTCGCGGTGCACTCGAATCTGCAGAAGACGCTCGACATGGAGATTCCGGTCACCGATCTCTTCGAATTCACCACGGTTCGGACGCTGGCGCGGCATCTGGCCGGCGGAAAACCCGCCCCGCCGTCATTGACTGAAGTGCGGTTGCAGGCGCAGAAGCAGCGCGAGGCATTTGCCCGGCAGCGCGAGCGCCGGGCCGGAGCGCAATGAGCACACAGCAATCACAAGCCCCTCTCCTCGATGGCGTCGCGATCGTCGGCATGGCCGGGCGCTTTCCGGGCGCGCGCAGCGTGGCGGAATTCTGGCGGAATCAACTCGCAGGCATCGAAGCCATTTCCCATTTTCGCGCCGAGGACCTGGAAGTTCCCAATGCCGCCGAGCTCGCCAAAAATCCCGATTACGTGCGCTCCCGCTCGATTCTCGAAGACGTAGATCTCTTCGACGCCGAATTTTTCGGCATGCTTCCGCGCGAAGCCGAACTGGTGGACCCGCAGCAGCGGATTTTTCTGGAATGCTGCTGGCAGGCGTTCGAGGACGCGGGCTATGATCCCAGCTCTTACCCGGGCGCGATCGGCGTATACGCAGGCAGCAGCGTAAGCACGTATTTCCTCTCGCGCTTGTGCACAAATCCCGATTTCATCCAGAAATTTACCGGGTCCTACCAGGTGGCGAACTACCCCGAAATGATGGGCAACAACCTGGATTTCCTGGCGACGCGCGTAAGCTACAAGCTGAATCTGCGCGGCCCGAGTTTTACGATGCAGGCCGGCTGCTCCACTTCGCTGCTTGCCGTAACCCAAGCGTGCCAGTCGCTGCTCACCTATCAGAGTGACATGGCCCTTGCCGGCGGCGTCTCAATCACCTTTCCGCAGAAGCGCGGCTCGTATTATCAGGACGGCGGAATGATTTCGCCCGATGGCCACTGCCGCACGTTCGACGCCGATGCGCAGGGCACCGTCTTCGGCAGCGGTGCCGCTGTCGTGCTGCTGAAGCGGTTCGAGGACGCCATTCGCGATGGCGATCAGGTCTACGCCGTGATCCGCGGCTTCGCCGTCAATAACGACGGCTCGGCGAAGGTTGGATACACCGCGCCCAGCGTCGAAGGGCAGGCGCGCGTCATCGCGCTTGCGCAGGAAGCCGCCGGCGTTCATCCGGAGACAATCGGCTATGTCGAGGCGCACGGCACTGGAACGCCGCTCGGCGATCCCATCGAGCTCGCGGCGCTCAGCCAGGCCTTCGGCGCGCGCACCGATAAGAAACGCTTCTGCGTGGTCGGCACGGCGAAGACGAACGTCGGCCATCTCGATATCGCATCCGGCGCCACCGGGCTGATTCATGCGGCGCACATCACGCGCCACGGAATCTTTCCGCCCACGCTGCATTTCCGCAAGCCGAACCCGAAGTTCGATCTCGAAAATAGCCCGTTCTATGTGCGCCCCGAGTCCGGTGAGTGGAAGACGAGCGGCGCGCCTCGCCGCGCCGGCGTCAGCGCCTTCGGCGTGGGCGGCACAAACGCGCACGTAATTCTCGAGCAGGCCCCGGAACGCGAACGCTCCAAGTCCTCGCGGCCGCGGCAATTGCTCGTGCTTTCGGCGCGCTCCGAAGCCGCGCTCGATCGCGCCACCGATAATCTGGCGGAGCACCTGAAGTCGCAGTCCGGCGCCGGTCTGGCGGATGTTGCCTGGACCTTGCAATCTGGCCGCCGCGCGTTTCCCTGGCGCCGCGCAGTGGTCGCCGCAAGCGCGCAGGAAGCGGCAGATGCCCTTTCGCAGCGGGATCGCAAGCGTCTGCAGACGCGCCATTCCGCTGGCGGCCCACCCGAAATCTGTTTTCTCTTTCCGGGTCAGGGATCGCAGCATCCGAATATGGCCCGCGAGGTTTACGAAAGCGAGCCGGTGTTTCGTCAAGCGGTGGACCGCTGCGCTGAAATTCTCCGGCCGCACCTCGGCGCCGATCTTCGCGAGCTGCTGTATCCCGCCTCCGGCGCCTCGGAGGAAGCCAAGCGGCGCGTCACAGACACGCTGATCGCCCAGCCCGCGATCTTCAGCATCGAATACGCCCTCGCGCAGCTCTGGATGAGCTGGGGCATTCGCCCGGCGGCGATGATTGGTCACAGCATCGGAGAATTCGTTGCCGCCTGCCTTGCCGGCGTGCTTTCGCTCGAGGACGCGCTCAAGCTCGTCGCGACCCGCGGCAAGCTGATGCAGCAGTTGCCGGCCGGCGGAATGCTTTCCGTGCGCCTGCCGGAATCCGAAATCGGTGCACGGCTCAACGGGCTTTCGCAGTATCTTTCGGTCGCGGCGGTGAACTCTCCGTCGCTGTGCGTCGTCGCCGGGCCTTTCGAGGCGCTCGAAAAATTCGAGCGGCAGCTTGCATCCGAGGGAGTCGCATCCCGCCGGCTCGTCACCTCTCATGCGTTTCACTCCGCGATGATGGACCCGATCGTCGAGCCGTTCGGTGAGCAAGTCCGATCCGTGCGGCTGCAAGCGCCGAAGATTCCGTACATTTCCGGCGTCACCGGCACCTGGGCCACCAAGGAGCAGGCCACCAGCGCCGAATATTGGACGCGGCACTTTCGCCAGCCTGTGCGATTCTCCGCGGGTATCTCGGAGCTGCGCCGCCGGCCGGGAGCCGTTTTGCTCGAAGTCGGCCCGGGCAACGTGCTCACCACGCTCGCCCGGCAGCACACCGATGCGGCGGCCGGACAGATGGTCGTCCCATCGCTTTCGGATGGGTTTTCCGGCGAGGGCGATTCGCTCGCGCTGATGAATGCCTTGGGCGCGCTCTGGATTGCCGGCGCGCAGCCGGATTGGTCCGCCGTGCACGCGGGCGAAAAGCTCCAGCGCACGTCGCTGCCCACGTATCCCTTCGAACGCAAGAGCTACTGGCTGCAAGCGCCGGGAGCGCCGCTGGCTCAGCCGGCATCGTCCGAAGGCGCCCACGCCGTTGGGGCAGCGGCGAAGAACCACACGTTCGAACTCCAACTCAGCGAGGAAACCGAGACCGTGAACGAAACCCCTTCATTCGCAACGACCGAAGCCGCCCCGCCGAACCGGGCGGCAAAAATTCGCGCCATGCTGGCGGAGATCATGGAGGATCTCTCCGGCGCGGACCTTTCGCAGGCCGATGGCTCAACCAGCTTCCTCGAAATGGGTTTCGACTCTCTTTTTCTCACCCAAGTTACGCAGTCCCTGCAGGCCAAATTTGGATTGAAAATCACCTTCCGGCAGCTTATGGGCGATCTGGCCTCGCTAGACGCGCTCGCCGAATTTGTGGATGCCAAGCTTGCCCCGGAGATGTTTGCCGAGCTGGCTCGCCCGGTTTCGGCGGCGCCCGCGCCCCCGGCTGCCATCTCGCCGGCGCCTTCGCCGGCCCCCGCAAACGGAAATGGAGATAGCGCGATGTCCGAATCCCCGGTTGAACGCCTAATGCGCGAGCAGCTCGCGGCCATGAATCAACTTTTCGCGAAGCAACTGGAAGCGCTGCGCGGCGCCGCCGCACCCGCAGCGGCCGCCTCGGCAGCCGCGCCTTCGCCCCGCTCCGCTGCTCCTGCGCCGGCGCCCAAGCCTGCCGCCGCTTCCGAAGCCGCGAAAGACGTCCCAAAAGAATTGAA